>Ga0194063_10001579_pt1 | contig 14728 bp, 9 predicted proteins | sample SepL3720m_MetaG_FD_155459 | JGI IMG/M metagenome (GOLD analysis project Ga0194063, IMG submission 155459) | Anoxic zone freshwater microbial communities from boreal shield lake in IISD Experimental Lakes Area, Ontario, Canada - Sep2016-L373-20m | ecosystem: Environmental > Aquatic > Freshwater >... | reverse complement strand
GCCCGACAGCGGCACCCCACCGAGAACGATGGCGGCAATGACCACCAACGCCACATTTTCCCCGAACGTGGCGGAGGCCGCCCCCAACCGGCTGGCCAGGATGACCCCGGCGAACGAGGCGCAGCCCCCGCAAATGATGAAATAGCCGATGCGCCAGCCATCGACGTTGATGCCAAGATTGCGGCAACCTTGGATGTTTCCGCCGATGGCATAGGCATTTTTACCCACGCGAGTGAACTTGAGGGCAAGCCACAACACCGTCGCCACACTCAGGAAATAGACGATCGGTGCCGGCATGCCGAGGAATTCCCGCTCCGCCAATCCCTGGAACGCAGGCAAGTTACAGGCCACCGGTTTCATATCGGTCAGCGCGAAGGCGACACCTTGGTAGATAACCATGGTGCCAAGGGTGGAAATGAACGAGTTGATATTGGCCTTGGCTACCAGGAGCCCGTTGATCAGCCCCATAACCGCGCCCGAGGCAATCCCGGCCACGAACCCGGCGGTGGCCCCAAAGCGACTTGCCACCTGCACCGCAATGACGCCCGAGAGGACAAGGTTGGAGCCGACTGAGATGTCGAATTCACGGCTGATCATGAGCAGGGTCATGCCGACCGCCAGCAGGCCATTGATCGAACTGTAGGAGACGATATTAATCAGGTTTTCGGGAATGAAGAAGGATCGATCGTAGAACGCCATGAAGAGCAAAAGCGCGCCGATGATGAGCGGCAGTCTTCCGCGAAAAAGGAGAGTTTGAAACGAGGCGTCAGGCATGTTGGTTCTGCGGGTCATCGCTTGGACACGCGGAGCGCTGCAAGTTGTTTGGTGGTGTAGTTGTTGTAGAGCACAGCCAGGATAAACACGCAGCCCTTGATCATCTGCTGGTATTTGTATTCCACCGCGAGCAACACCATGCCGTTGTCAATGACACCCAGCACGACCGTCGCAACCAGAACATGGAAGAGCGAACCCACGCCGCCGTTCAGGCTCACACCGCTGAGCAGCACTGCGGTGAGCACCACGATGAGATAGCGATTGCCCTCCGTGGGGCGCACGCCGCCCAGGCGCGAACTTAGCACAATGCCGGCTACCCCCACGAATAGCCCCATCAGCACGAAGGTTTTTAGGTAAACGGCATTCGAGTCCACCCCCGCGAAGCGCAAACCGTCCTTGTTCGAACCGTAGGCGTAGATGTGTTTGCCCAACGCGGTCTGCGCAGTCAAAAAACAGGCCGCCGCGGCAAGCAGCAGCAGCAGCAGAATCGGCAACGGCACGCCCGCCACGCGGCCATTGGCAATCAGATGAAACGGCCCATCCGTGTTGCCCTGCACAATCCCGCCGCCAGTGATGATGAAAAGGGCGGCCAGGAACAGCCATTGGGTGCCCAGCGTGGTAATGAGCGGATTGGTTCCCACCTTCACGACCAGCAGACCGTTGAACGCCCCCAGCGCGGCACCGAGAACCAAGGGGCCGAGCAGCGCCAACCAGAAGTTGTGCGGCTGCAACCAGGCCGCCAGCGCCGCGCAAGCGGCCAGCATGGAACTGAAGGAAAGATCAATGCCCCCCGCAATGACCACGAGAGCGATGCCCAGCGCCACGATTCCCGGAACGGCCAAATTGTTCAACACGTTGGCCCAATTGGCCGCCGTGAAGAACTTGTCACTCAGGAGCGCCATGGCCACGCTAAGTAAGATCAGCACCGCCACGATGGAGTGGCTCAGGCACAGATGGGCCAAACGCTTGCTGATGTCCTTCATGCCGTTTGCTGGCTCATGGTTTCCTGACTGGTGCTCTCCTTTTCTGCGTTAATAATCTTCTTGATGATATCGTCCATCGAAGTGTGCTCCTTGCGCACGTCCTCAATTTTTCTGCCGCGACGTAGCACAATGATGCGGTCGGCGGTGGTAAAAATGTCATCCATCCGGTGGCTCACGATGATGGAGGAAATGCCCTTGGCCTTGAGCTGCAGAATCAGGTCGAGTACTTTGCGCGTTTCCTTGATGGAGATGGAGGACGTCGGCTCGTCCAGGATGACCAGCCGGGCGTCGAAAAACACCGTGCGGGCAATTGAGATGGATTGCTGCTGGCCGCCCGACAGGTGCTTCACCTTCTCCGTCACGGCCGGGATGTTGATGCCGAGCTCGCGAAGCAACACCCGGGAACGCTCCTGCATCGCCCGCCGGTCCAACACCAGGTTGAAGTTGAATCCGAGCGTTTTGCGGTAAAGTTCCTTGCCGAGAAATAGGTTGTCCGCCACGTCCAGCTCCGGCACCAGCGCCATGTCTTGGATTTGGAAAACCATTTCAATGCCGGCATTGCGGGCATCGCGTGGACTATGGGCGACAAATGTTTCCCCCTCGATGAAGTATTCACCCGAAGTCGGCTTATGCACCCCGGCAATGATCTTCATCAGTGTGGACTTGCCGGCGGCGTTGTCGCCGACCAGTCCGATCACCTCGCCCTTGCCAATGGTAAGCGAGACATCGTTAATGGCGCAGAGGCCACCAAAGAACTTGTAAATATTTCGTAGTTCGATCAAGGGAGTCATGATTCGATCTTGGGATTGGGGTCTGTTTGTTTCACACTGCCACCTGCACATGGCTGTGATATCTATTGCCTGGTCCGATAGAATTTCATGTTCGCATTCGTTATATTTATGTTGAATGGGCTGGTGGAATTCGGCACATCAGTCCAAGCTCCGGTGATGGCATCAGCCGCCTGAAGTGCGCCAGTAAATGTGAGGGTCGCATGGTCGCCTTCCCGCGCGATGGCGATCGTGGGCACGACAGAACTGAAGCGGAGCAGGAGGGTCTGGCCGTTTTGCAGCACTTGAGTGACTTCGTTGGTGCCCGCAGCGATCAGGTTTTCGGTCAGGGCGTCGTAGATTGACCCCCTCTGAGGCCACGTAATGGTGCGTGAGCCGGCACCGTTAGCGTGGAGGCACAGGTAGCTTTCATTGGCGTAGAGCGTGTCGTTTGTGTGGTTGTAGATGTGAACGCCCGCGTAGCCCGCCAGCGCACGCCAGATGCCATCGGGCAGGGCGGCAGTTGCCGAATAAACTGACTGCCAACTACCCTGATTCTTGTAGGCCATTCTTACGTTGGCCGAGTTCGGTTCTGTGCCCAGCGAATAAACGCTGGCGTCCAGTACACTAAACCTCTTGCCCGTCATGCGCGTGGGACCGAAGTTGGTGTACCCTGATTGAAAAAGCGCCGCAACGAGTGGCAGCACCGTGCTGTTAGTGTTGTTAAATAGTTGTATGCTCTGCGCGACGAGCGTTTCAGAGCCAGAAGCCTGTATATTGATTCCGGTTAAACTGGACATGTTGGTGCTCGCAGAGTTGGTATTATTAAAGTATCCCGGTGCGTAGCAGAAAACCAGCATTTTGCCGCCCCGTTTGAATCTGGCAACAGCCTGTCGCTGGGAGTTGGACATGTGATAGCAGTTAAGCATCACGATCAGCTTGTAGGGGGTAGGGTCAATGATGGCCAGATCGTCCAGCAATACATTGTCAATAGGTGCGCCGAGCTTGGCCAGTTGGGACGGTGGCGCGTAAAGCGCGCTGTTGAGCAGCGAGTTGTCCCATGAACTGAAAGTGGAGTAATTGCACGAAAGTTCGTCGGTGACGACGAGGACCTGGCTGACCGAGGAGCGGTCGTGTGTGGCCGTGCGCGCAGCAAATTGATTGAGCAGCTCGACTTCCTGCATCAGGTCAGGCGAGTCATAGTAGCCGCCGTCAATATCGAACAGGTCTTCGTACATACCGCCGCAGGCCACCATCCCGGCGTGCCGGCGCAGCATCCACCGGTTTTGATCGAGCGTGGCAGTGTAGCCGCCCTGGATGCAGGCATCGCGGACGCCGGCCTCAGCATAACCGATCGCTCGCATGCGGGCGGGGGCTAGCATTGTGCGCAGATCATTGTTGTTGTACCATAGTTTGCCTTGCAAGCGCGCGGAGGTGTCGGCGCCTCGTGGGTAATCGGCCCCCCCCAAACCTCGCTGGTAGTTACCCGAAATGCCCAAGGTCGGATCCGCCGCCGGCATATCGAGGTTGCCGTAGGAGGCGGTGACATAGATAAAATCCAGGTTCGTCGCTGCGTAATAGCGTGAAAGAGAGTTGTGCCCGAATTCGGGGTTGCCCATGAACTCCTGGAGGTAGCCGTAAAAGCCACCGACTATCTTCTTACCACTCGTCTTGCTCTTGATCCGCCCCGCAAAATAATCCATCGTCTCCGGCACGATCTGGTTGTAGAACTGATACCAGTCGATCACGTTCTGCTCGGTCTGCGGGTTGCGGAAGGTGCGCGTGCCCGAGTTGATCCGACGCATTGCCGGTGTAGGCACTTGGGCAGTTTCGAAGGTGACCGCTAGGGAGTTCCAAGAGGCTCGCAGCGCGGTGAGATCGTTATTGTAATGCTTCTTGAGCCATTCGTGGAAGGCGTTAGCCGTGTTCGTGCTGTAGCCAGTTAATTCGGAATTGCCCCCACTGCTCCAGTGATACCATTCCTCGGTCATCAATCCTGAGATCTTGAATCCGGCGAAGTGATCCATCCAACCCTTTGCTTCGATATGATCGATCAAGCGATCAATGGCGTCACCCATTTCTTGGCGCCAAACCGCCGAGGCCAGACTGGGAAACGGGCCGCTCGAGGGCCGATAGCCCTTCACTGTGTAATAGGCCGTTCCGGTCTCGGTTATCTCCCATTCTGAAGGATGGTTGGTCAGCCACCAGTTGGGCGTACCGATGTAAATGCGCGGTATAACCAGGGCGTTCGGCTTGGCCGCCAACACAAGCGAGAAGCTCTGGTCGAAGGTGGAATAGTCCCAAGTGCTCTGCGCCGTCCACGTTGTCGGCACGTTCCCGCCGTCCCAGGCGCTGGCCGTCCCGGGGAAGTCAAATAGGCGCGTGCCGGCATGGGCAAAATTGGTGATGTAACCCCAGTCCGCGTGATAATTGCTATAGCCAGGCTCCGTCAAAGGGCTGTCATCGACTAATATTGTGGGTGCGCCGTTGTGCGCCGCAACCCGGACGGAGACGGATGTCACCCTGACCTGCGTGTTGGGGGCAATCGTCGAAACGCCAGTGCCTTCCTGCACATTATTAATGGTCAGAATATTGGTCCCCCCATTGGATAGCGGCGAAGTGATCAGCACCACAACCGTACCATCGCCGTTGATACTGACACCGCTGATTGTGCCGCCGTTGTTGAGGGAGTAGTTGTTCACATTGGTGGCTGTGGACGCGGTGACCGGCAAAGTAAACACGACTGTTACCCCCGTCCCTGTCGTGCGCAGAGTGGCGGAAACCACCGTCGGGGGTAGCGGCACGACGGGCACCAGTGCGCGTTCGATATAGAGGGCTTTGGGTCCGTTTGGATTGCCGTATTGGTGGACTTGCCACGCATATTCGCTCATCCAGCGCAGGTCCACCCAGTTGGCCGTTGGCCAGCCGTTACCGTCGCCGTTGAAATGGGATTGGTATGCAGTTTCGAAACCGGGATCCGCCACCAGATTTGCGGTTGATCCATCGGCCACCAAGACAACATCATCTATAAAGAAATCGCTCGTGACCGGTCTGCAATCAACGCCCAACGCGAACACATTGGTCGTTATTTCAGGAATGATGATGGCTGAGTAGTGATGCCAATTAGTATCTACCGCTGTGCTTGACGCGTAACCGCCAGATACAACGTCAGAGTTATACATGACTTGTTGTAAGGGATACACTCCTTGCACCCAAGTGGCACATGTAACCCCGACCGAAGCCCCGGGTTCCGCTTTTAACCAATAAGATAAATGATACTTTGTGCCCGCCGCCATGCTAAGACCCGTACAGTTAGCGCGGACAGCGCCTTTGTTAACTCTTAAAGACGCACTCCCGCTGTGGACAGTTTGGGCTGAAGCTGGGATCGCAGACACAAGAGAGAATGATATTACAACCAACGCTTTTGCATAAACTAACCAGCGTATAGATCCTTTCACAATTGCTTCTTTCGTTGGCTAGTGAATGAAATTGAGAGCAATCCGACTTCTGCCCCGCCGCGAGCCGTGCGAGAGAATCTCCCGCACGGCCACACGACTTTGTCCCTTTTTCTTGGTCCGATCCAACGCCTTATTGCTTCACGCGGTAGAAGTTCAGCGCGTTCGTCGGCGACACATTCCAAGGACTACCCGAACCGAGAATATCATCATAGGGGCCGGCCACGTTGCCACTGGAGGACTGCAGGATGCCCCCGCCGGACCAACTCAGGACAACATCTGCGCCAGAGCGGGTGACTGTGATCGTCGGCGGCTGCAACGGGAGTGGGCTTTCGTCCGCTGGTGGTGCCGCTACGACATAAAGAGCTTTAGGTCCGTTTGGATTGCCGTATTGGTGAACAGCCCAGGCATATTCGCTCGTCCAGCGCAGGTCCACCCAGTTAGCGGTTGGCCAACCATTGCCATCGCCATTGAAATGTGATTGAAATGCTGTTTCGAAGCCAGGATCAGCAACCAGGTTTGAGCTTGATCCTTGCGCAACCAAGTTCACATCATCAATATAGAAATCACTCGCTGCCGGTCTGCAATCAATGCCGAAAGCGAAAATGGCGCTTGTTGTTGATGGAGTGATGGTTGCTGTATATTGATTCCAGTTTTTATCGGGCGCGATGTTTGATGCGTAACCGCCAGAGGTGACGTCACTACTTTGATCAGTGAATGTTCCGCTTCCTTGTACTGTAGTCGATAATGTAACCCCGATTGGAATATTTGTTTCTGTTTTTGCCCAATAAGTCAAGGTGTAATGTGTGCCCGCCATCAAACTGAGCCCCGTACAGTTGGCACGGTTGACCCCGTTGGCAACTCGTAAGGACCCATTGCCGCTGTGGACGATGGTGGTTACTCCTTCAATAGTAAGTGCTTTGGGCCCATCCGGATTACCATATTGGTGAGTGTCCCAGGCATATTCACTATACCAGCGCAGGTCCACCCAGTTGGCAGTTGGCCAACCGTTACCATCCCCATTATAGTTGGACTGATATGCTGTTTCAAACCCGGCATCTTGAACCATGTTTACTGGTGAGCCTGCCGCTCTCAGTACAACATCATCAATAAAGGCTGGTGATGGCCTCACATCAATGCCAATAGTGAAAAGGTCTGACGTATTGGTAGGAGTGATGGTTGCGAAATATTGATGCCACTGATCATCTTCACTTGTGTATGATCCATAACCGCCCGCCGTAATGCCGGCTTGATTTGTGATTTGTGCGGGATAAACTCCCGGTACATCAGTAGCCAATGTGGCCCCGATTTTAGCACCTGCATCCAGTGCTTTTACCCAATAACTCAAGGTGTAAGTCGCATTTGATGTCAAGGTAGAACCGATATGATAGTTAGCGCGCGCAGTGTGAAGCATCAAGGATGCATTGCCGCTATGGACGTTGGGATTTGGTTGCGCTGAACTTTGGAATGTCAACAGAACTGAAACTGCTGTAACAGCCAAAGCCTTTGCAGACTCTAACGAGAGGACTGATTGTTTCATACTTGTATTTTTTTATTGTGTTGTTTTACTAACCGACTAACTGCTGGTGGTGACATTATAAAGTAACCATTCAGCAAATCAAAGGTATTTGTTTCGTGTTTTGGTTTTGTATTCAGGCTACGCTCACCGCGCACATCAACAGTGTCTCCAGCCGTGGTGCGGTGAAGGTGCCCACGCCGGCGTGCTCGCGGAATTTCAGCGCTTTGCCGTCAGGCAGCACCGTGACCGACTTTATCCGCGCCGGAAGGCGCAGTTTCACCTCGATGTCGTCCACGGGAATGTTGGGCAGGTCTTTCTGGAAATTCACCAGGTTCAGCACATAGCGGCGGCGGTCGGGCTGATGAAAGAGCGTGGCTTCAACGGCCGAATGCGCGGTGACATGAAAGGTGTATTCCGAGTGCAGCCGACGGATGAGCGAGATGAAAGCAGGGGCGAGACCCTCGACCGTCTCCAGCAGGCTCGCGCAGTAAATCACGCGGCCTTTGCCGAATTGATTCAGGATCACCTCGGGCTGCTCCGTTGGAGTCCACGGCGGATTGCTGTGGATGCTGGAAAATTCGCGCGGGTCGGACGCGGGCCTCGGCAATGTCGTGGTCGCAAGTACCGTCGCGTCGGATCGGACGCGCACTTCCATGCCAGGACCGCGCACGTAGGCAGGATACTTCGCGTCCCAACCGGAGAACTCTTCGCGACCCGCGGCGGTGGGCGCGATGTAGTGTTCGCGATCGCTCCAGTCGGGTTTGGCGATGGAGACGCCGAAGACGTCAGCGAGCAGAAAATCCGCTTGCAACTGGCCCAGTTGGTTCACGAGCGACGTCCCGCCGCTCGCGTAGAGCATGCCGCCCGCTCGCACCCACTTGCGGATGGCGGCGGCTTCCTCGGCGTCCATGAAATGCACGTTGGACAAAACGAGCACGCGCGTGCGTGCCAGTTTCGCGGCCAGGGATTGTTTCGTGATGACACCGAACGGCAGATGCTCGGCAATAAGCCAACGCGCGGCCAGCATGGAGCTAGCGGTGTGGGTATCCGCAGCGGTGTCGGCTTGAAGGACAGATTTGCCGTTCTGTTTCATGTCAAACTTCGACTCAAGGCTATAATACACCGCTACGTCCGCCACGCGTTCGCCGCCGAGGTGCGCGTAAAATGGTTTGAGCCGATCAAATACGCGACCCATGCGCGCGTGGGCGTGCGGGTTCACCGTGCCAACCGGGTCAATGGCGTCTATGAAAATGAACGCCGCAGCGTCAGCGATGGCGGCGCTGGCCTTGGCTTCGAGAAGTGGCTCAGATTTTTTGCCGGTGTGATCGCGAAGTTCGACGGAGAAACTCGTCTCGTAGCCGAACGGTCGGTGCGGCGTGAGGTCTTCGAGCATCTTGCGGACGAACGATCCTTGCAGAGCGTCACCGTAAAAATCACCCTGGAGAAAATCGTTTTGTGCGAGCAGCGGCCAGGAGGCACCGTGGCCCCAACTACGCGGATAGGTCGAGGACTGATGCTCGACGGTGGCGGTGGGTTTCAACTGCTTCACGGTGCTCGTGCAGACCGCCGCAAAGTCGCCCAGCCACGCTTCGCGCTTGCGCGCAAGCATAACCCAACGCTCGTCGAGCCAGTTGATGGTCGTGGGCATTTCGCCGCCGATTTCGTCCACCCAACGCTTGCGGCAATGCGCGCAGTAGCAGACGCCCGCCCAGAAGGTCATGTCGAAGCGCAACCCCTCGAAATCGAACCGTTCGCAAAGCTCGCGGACCCAGGCGCGGACGTATTCACGGTAGGGCGAGTTCGGACAGACAAAGCCGTGCCGGCTGCCGGGTCCGATGGGCTGGCCAGCAGCGTTGATCATGCGCCACTCTGCATGCTGGTCCGACGCCCAGCGATCGTGAATGAGGCTGACATAGAGCACCACCGCGATGTTCTGCCGGTGACAGCGTTCGATCATTTCGGCGACGATGTCGCGCCCCTTCAACCCGCGATGCTGCTGGCCGATCTTCGTGGGATAATTGAACAGTCCTACGTGCGACTGCGCGTAGCAGACGATGGATTGCGCACGCGACGTGACGAGCCGCTGCACGTATTCGTCGGCATCGAACTGGGAGAGGAACTTCTCGTCCCAATCCGGGATGTGCATGTCAATCACTGCCCGTCGCCAGGCGTGTTCAAACCAGCGCGGATTGCCGATGCGCTTCGGCTCGACGGTGATGGCGGGCGCGGCGAAAAGGCGGGAGGACAGCGCAGGCAATACGCCGAGAACCGTCACCCCGGCAGCGGTGCCGGTGAGAAAATCCCTACGCGACACGGTTGCGAGGCAATCGTGCGGACAGGATTCTTTGTCTTGCATCGTCAGCAGCATAGGCCAGAGCAAAATGGTCGTCTCCCATAATTCAGGGAAAGGCTGACTGTTTTCCGAGCAGTTACTTGGGGCATATCCCCATTAGCGAGTGGGAGGTGGTGTTGACTTTCGAACTCATGCCCCAACTTCACCCAAACCCTTGCTTCCGGCTACGCCGGGTTAGAACAAGAAAGGGGTGAGGTTACTACGGTACTTCAGTGGCCCGCTCAAATACCCACTGGAAATCTACTGACTTGGGATCGGGTCCGCCAAAGCCTGGTCCCTCACCGTAAGTTACGGGTTTTATCACGGCGGACGTTCGCCACTTATGGATCTCCGAATGCCCATCTGCGAATGAAAAGCCGCAGGCGCCGTTGTGGTAACTTGCCGGGATGTCGGAAAACCAGGGGATCCACATGTCAATGACCAGGTAACTGTCGTTTATGACGTCGGGATGTTCATCCGCGAAGACCCAAGCGTTACTCGGAGGAGTCTTTCTCATGTCCGAGAGCTTTTCATAGATCGTACAGGTTGCTGGATTATACCACGGTGTAGCCTTAGCCCAAGGAAAGCCCATCACGGCGTTTATTGCCATGCTGCGCACCCGCTCGTTCCAGCCCGCTTTCCTTTGGGGACTGGAGAGGAATTTGTCCGCCGGGCACTTGAAGATATTCTTTGATTTGGAGATGTATTTGGCCAGCGGAGAATGTATCTCGTCCAACAGATATTGTGTATTGGTGTTGTCCTGGCGCAGCCCCCAGTCCATAAAGCCAGGAACAAATTCATAAGCCATCCGGTCATTGTTATCGTGGGCATACATCAGCCAAGCCAAGGCCAACTGCTTGGTGTTGTTCATGCAAAGAATCCCCTGCGCCTTGGCTTTGGCTTTCGACAAAGCCGGCAGGAGCATCGCCGCCAAAATGGCGATGATGGCAATGACCACCAAGAGTTCGATCAGAGTAAACCCCTTCCGCCAAGCTGATTGACCTCGCGGCGATCGCCTGATAACGCTTTCCAAATCTTTCATCATATCGAGTTAATGAGGATGCGGTATGGTTGAACGTGCCGCGCACAGGCAGCCGCTTTTCACTCAGATACGACAGTGCGCGGCCGCTTCGACTTCAGACGACCAGCGAGATCCGGTGCATCCTTCGGCTCCATCCGCTCGCCAGCCTCACGAATTGCTTTGCGATTGGGTGACACGTTGCCCAGTCGCATTTGCCACCACACGAGGCCGCCGAGCACCCGATTCTGTTTACGCGATGAACAGATGTCACGGTTCTGACACGAGCTATAAAAGCGGCGCGTGTTACTGCGATGGTTCGGTGGTCCGCTCCCAGAACCACCTGAAATCTTTTGAGTTAGCATTGGCAGTGCCGAATTCTCCGACAGTATAGGTTACGGGTTTTATCATAGTGGATTCGGTCCATTTATGGATCTCCGAATGCCCGTCTGCGAACGAAAAGCCGCAGGCATTGTTGTGGTAACTTGCCGGGGCGTCAAACCAGGGGCTCGGCGTCATATGAACGACCACGTACGAGTCGTTAATGCTGTCGGGATGTTGATCCACGAAGACCCAGGCCTTAGTCGGAGGCAGCTTGATCATGTCTGAGGACTTTACATATATCTTGTGGGTTGTTGGGCTATACCAATCCGTATACTGCCCTCCATCGCCCATGACGGCGTTTATTGATATGCTGCGCACTCGCTCGGACCAACCCTGCTTCCTTTGGGAGTTGGAGAGAAATCTGTCCGCCGGGCACTTGTATAGGTTCTTTGACTTGGCGGTGTAATTGGCCAGCAAGGTGTATTTCTCGTCACTCAGATATAGGTAATTGGTGTTGTCCTGGCGCAGCCCCCAGTCCAGCCAGCCTGGAATAAAATTGACGGCCAGCCTGTCATTGTTATCGTACGAATACATCAGCCAAGCCAAGGCCAACTGCTTGGTGTTGTTCATACAGCTTATACCCGTCGCCTTGGCTTTGGCGCGGGAGAGTGCTGGTAACAGCATCGCGGCAAGGATGGCGATGATGGCAATGACCACCAAGAGTTCGATAAGAGTAAACCCCTTCTGCCAAGCTGATTGCCCACGCTGCGATCGCCTGATAACGCTTTCCAAATCTTTCATCATATATTTATTAAGCTGATTATACTTTGCCAAATGGGTTGTCGTGCGGTCACGATTCCCCAAGATTCACGAGCAGCAGTCTAGGTCGGAGCGAAGTCGTTGTCTTCCGTTTATCAGGGAAAGGCTGACTGTTTTCCAAGCAGTTCCTTGGGCGACATCCCCATTAACGAGCGGAAGGTCGTGTTAAAATGACTGAGACTCTCGAATCCGGTCGCGAAGGCGACGGAGGCAATCGTTTGCCCCGGATGCGCCAGCAATGCCAGCGCTTTCTGGATGCGCAGCCCTTGCAGGTACTTCACCCACGAGAGTCCGAGCGCATCGCGGAACATTGCGTTGAAGCTGGACTCGCTCATCCCGGTGATCGAGGCTAGTTCACGCCCGTAAATCGATTCAGCATGATGCTGTCGCAAGTGTTCCAGAACCCGGTTAAGGCGTTCCCAGTCCACCGGACGCGAAATGGGCGGCAGCGGACGTCTCTCACTCTGCTCCCAGCGCGCCAGCGTCACCAGCACATGAGCCAACGAAGCCTGCAAGTGCAACTCCCAGCCGAATCGCCGTGATTCAAACTCGGCGACGGCCGAGCGAAACGCCTGCGTGAACTCGCCAAACAACGATTCGGGCAGACGGACGTTCCGTTGCTTGAGCGGTTGCACGGCCATGAAACGCTGGAGCAACCAGATGCTCGCGTCCGGCGAAACCCAGTTCACCAGCACCGTCGGGAAAAAGTACACCGTCACATACTCGACCGGGTGCGACTTAATCTCCATCCAATGCGGCACCTGCGCGCCCATTAGCAACAGGTCACCGGCCTTACGCTCCAGCGATTCGCGACCCGCAGTGAGGACCCCAACACCGCAGAACTGAAGCGAGATTTCGCAAAACGAATGCCGATGCGGATGCGGAATAATTGAACGCTTCGCGCGCTCGCAGCCGCTTTTGACCCAGATACGGCAGGCCGTGCTTTCCGGCGGCTCCGCCACTTCGACTTCCGACAGCCAGACGAGATCTGGCGCCACCTTGACTTTCCTCAAGTCGATCGGCACTGGAATCCCATTCTGTTTTTTCGACATATTTTTAAAACATATTTGGTCGGCAAGGCTGCGCAATCTTTTTTCTGTAAAAGAGGGGGTTGCGCAAGGCTGCATCAAACTCGGTTCGAGCAATGGTGGTGGGCAGTTGAGGAGGTTTTTGTGGTGAATTCATGAGCGGCAAATCGGGCGGGTGTTGATGTGGATGCCGTGCCAGCGATTAACGAGGCTTCCCTCGATCCAATCTAGCGAAGTGCCTGCTCTCTTGGGACGGCCTTGGTCCCAGACTTGTTTGAAGGCGTTGGAAAGGCACCGAAAGATGCCCAACACCGAAGCCGCATTAGGGTGGCGCACCCGGCTTTCGTCCTCTCGATGCGTCACATCCAAGGTGTAATGGGCGCGGTCTTCAATGCCCCGACGTTGTTGTTCGAGTTCCAGCCACTGGACGTCGCTCAGTTGGGACTGTGGGCGTGAAGTGACCAACCAAGTTGAGGTTGTCTGCCTTTAGCTCCAATACGGCGGTCCACCCGCGCAATCTGGACGGCTCCGGCCAATCCCAGTTCCTTGGGTTCAATGGTCCTGGTGGCGATGGCCCGGTATTCTCTGCGTCCGCCGCGGTAGCAAATCTGCTCAAACAGAAAAAACCGGCATTTGAACCTGTGCCATGACCTCATGCTCCCCACGGTTCTATCCCAAGTCAACCCCAAGGCGCTATCCGATCCCATGCTCAAACCGGGCTCATTCATTTTCCACGTCGGACAAACACCGTGCGGCGGATCAGGAGTTCTGAGGCTGGTGGAGCAGGCGCAAAAACAGCGGCTTGAAACCGCGGCTGATGGCAGCAATGTCAGCACGAACCCTGTGCAGAAGTCCAAGATTCACAACGGGCCGAAATAACCACCGTTACGGACTTCATTTACGGCCGAACCTGCACCCGGTAAAAGTGCGAGCTCTGGTTGGCGTTGGTGGTGGTATGGGACATCGGGCTGCCTGAGGCCTGAAGCCAATCCCTGACTGTTGCCCATGTGGCCAGGTTTGTGGAAGCCTGAACTTGATACAGTCGGCCGGGAATGGCCGCCCACTCCAGTTGGATTTGCTGGTTGGTCTGCAGCGTTGCCGAAAGGAAGACGAGCTTCGAGGCCGCGTTGGTGGGATTGGTCCCCGCGATGAACTCGGCGTAATCCGACATGCCATCTTGATCTGTGTCGGTGAGCTGCGTCCGGCTGGCGATCGCTGAACCGAAGTAATACCTTTCCCACGAGTCGGAAATGCCGTTGTGGTTGGCATCAATGAAGTCGTAAGTGCCCGTAAAGGTGACCGTGCCGCCGTTAGTGAGGGTATTCGACTGGCCGAGCGGAGTTTGATAAAACGCGACATCGCTGAATTGCACCGTATAAGGGCCTGGGGGCGCGTTGGTGATGACAGTCAACGGGGCGGTGCCGGACTGGCCGGTCTTGCCTGTGAGGGTGAACTTGCCCTGACCGAGATTCTTCGAGATTACAATCGTCCCACCGCCGGCCACGCCCGTGATGCTGACATCGTCCACGAGCCAGCCGTTGGGCGGAGCACCGAACCCGAGGTCATACCCCTGATAGAACCACACCACCTGGATGGTCTTGCCAACGTACTCCGTCAGGTCCACCGTTGCCTCCTCCCAATCCAGTGCCTGCTGGCCGCCATAGGCTGCCCGGGTAGGAATGGAGCGTGGCGGAATACTGCTGCTGGTG
>Ga0194063_10001578_pt1 | contig 14731 bp, 13 predicted proteins | sample SepL3720m_MetaG_FD_155459 | JGI IMG/M metagenome (GOLD analysis project Ga0194063, IMG submission 155459) | Anoxic zone freshwater microbial communities from boreal shield lake in IISD Experimental Lakes Area, Ontario, Canada - Sep2016-L373-20m | ecosystem: Environmental > Aquatic > Freshwater... | reverse complement strand
ATGTGACCATGTACCTATTGCACAATATCGATTTCCCATAATTGTGTTCTAGTGTATAATTATCTCATTGCCAAGCATATGAAATCCTATGATGCGATTAACGAGAGAGAGAGAGAGAGTAGAAGCTCGCTCTTAAATATAGCCAATAGGCGCAGACTAATTTTAGCCACACTATTTTTTGCTGGCTTTTTCTTTTTCTCGACTTCTCAAGCATTCGCCGCCTCGCGTTACTGGGTAGGAGGCAACGTTTCTAACAACTGGAATGCCACTGCTCCCACTAATTGGTCAGCAACGTCTAACGGTTCAAACAACGCGACTGTTCCTGGTTCTGGCGATGATGTATTCTTTGATGGTGTTGGTGCGGGAAATAGTTCCTCGACGATATCTTCAAACATCACAGTCAAGTCGCTTGATATGACGGGTTATGCAAATACCCTAACCCAAAATTATGCGACAACTCTAACCATAGCAGGTAATACTTTCAAACTTGGAAGTAGCATGACATATTCTCCAGTTGATGCGGCAGGTTGCAAAATCTCATTTACAAGTCCGTCTGGACCAACGTTGATAACGACAGTCGGAAAGACGATTCCAAGCATAATATTTAATGGGACCGGTGGTATATTTCAACTACAAGATAACGCAACAACATCAGGTAATTTTACATTGACCAGCGGGACATTTGATCCGAACGGAAAAACCGTTACATTTACGGGCAATGGAACTAATCTTCCCACTATTACCGGATCTCCAACTTTTTACAATTTAGTTCGCATTGGCAATACAATCGATTCTGATCCGCTAATTATTGCTGGCGATATCACTGTTACAAATACTCTTACATTAACTGGACGCAATCCTTATCGCAGGCTATTTGTTAGAAGTGACGTACTCGGCGTGCAAAGGACTATTACAAATACTGGAGCAACAATGACAGGTTGGCAGGATGTTGATTTTAGAGATATCAGGTTAAGCACGCTTTATGACGCTTCAGGAATTACTGGCGGATCAGGAGATGCTGGCGGTAATAGCAATATTACTTTTTCTCCTTCCCAGACAAATTATTGGGTAGGTGGAACGGATGGATGGGATAACTCGGCGAGGTGGAAACTTTCTAATCATACAACTGCTGGAAGGGTTCCTTTACCACAAGATGATGTACGTTTTGACGCAAGTTCGTTTACCGGCGCCAATCAAACGGTTACGGCCAGCTACCTGCGTCTGGGAAGAAATATTGATTGGACAGGGGTAACTAATACACCAACGTGGGCAAAAACGACACCTATAACGATTTATGGGTCGGTAACACTTGTACCGGGAATGATAAATTCCGGCACCGCAGCTGTTACGATGGAAGGAAGAAGTTCATACACATTCACAAGCGCAGGTCAGGTATGGTCTAACCCAACCACAATAGCAATGATCAGTGGCACAACAACGTTGCAGGACAATTTCAGTTCAACCGCAACTACTACTCTGACCAACGGAGGATTTGATGCGGGTACTTCGAATGTAACCGCGCCAGCATTCGCTATAACGGGTAGCGGTACTCGCACTCTCTCCATGGGTTCAGGTACTTGGACAGCAACTACAACTAATGGCAATGCATGGGATGCCACAGCAACAACAAGCCTGACGATAATTCCAGGCAGCTCAACGATCGTCATTTCTAACACAGGTTCGGCTTCAAAGACCTTCGTAGGAGGCTGGATGACATACAACAACATCACTTTTTCTGGAGACAATATTACTGTAGCTGGAAACAATACTTTCAGTACTTTTGCTGTGAATAATGCAGGGCTTACAAACGGACTTAAATTGACAAGCGGCTCAACGCAGACTCTTACTGCATTTACAACCAATGGAAGTAGTCTCAACCTAGCGAAATTACTCACAACCGCGTCAGGTGCTGCAACACTCTCAAAATCAAGCGGAACAGTGTCTGTTGATTATATGAGTATTGCAAGTAGTACAGCAACTGGAGGTGCGACATGGTACGCAGGGGGTAACTCATCAAACATCGGCAACAATACTGGTTGGCTATTTTCAGCTCCAACTTCGCTTGCTACTGTCGTCACCAATGCGCCAACTTTAGTCGCAAGCTCAAGTATGATCTTGAATGGCTCAATAGCTGTTGATGGTAGCGCTTCGTCAACGATACGCGGCTTTGCGTGGGGCACGTCCTCATCTCTGACTACTGGAACAGCTACGACAACCGAAAATGGAACCTTTGGGGTATCGTCGTTTACAACCACTTTATCAAGTTTGACTCCGAACACCGTTTATTATTTCCGCGCCTATGCTGCTAATTCGGTCGGCACATCTACTGGAGTTATCACTTCTACGACTACTTTGCCATGGACAGTTCCCAGTGCTCCGATATCAGTGTCCGCTACACCAGGGAATCAATCAGCCACAGTTAGCTTTACTCCGGGTTCAAACGGTGGTTCATCAATTATCTATTACCTTGCATCTTCAACACCTGGAAATATTATTGCGACATCAACTGGTTCCCCAATTATAATGACCGGACTTACGAACGGAACATCTTACACTTTCCAAGTCTATGCGGTGAACGTTTTTGGAACGAGTACTCCAAGTAGTGCCTCTAGTGCGGTCACACCATCAAATATTGTACTTGATATGAACTTTGATAACGACAGTGCTCCAACGGTCGTTGATAGTTCAACATTTGGAAATAATGGAACCTTGCACGGAGCGACGGCTACCACGAGTTGTATCGGAGGCGGTTGCTATTCATTTGATGGTGCAAGTAATTATATCAGCATCAATGACAGCGCAAGCTTGAATCCCACGAGCGCTATTACTATATCGGCTTGGGTAAAACCTGTAGGCAAGGGGGCGTCAAACTATCTGACCGTTGTAAGAAAGAATAGTAGTTATTCACTGCAAATTCGAGAGGATGGCATAATTTTGATGTATTTAACGGGAGTAAAAAACTGGGTAGCTGAGACTACTAGTGAAAAGAACTTGTTTGATGGAGTTTGGCATAACCTCGTTGCGACATATGACGGGTCTTTGCAGTCAATTTACATCGACAACGTACTTATTGCGACGACAACTGCTACAGGAAATATTGCTACAACCTCGAACGAAGTCGATGTTGGCGGTACATCATATTTTCAGGGATCTATGGATGATGTCCGCATATACAACACTTCACTCAGCGCTGATCAAGTTCAGACACTCTATTGGAGTTACGGCCAAGTTCGAACGATCCCGAGAACTTACTATATATCTTCGAGTTCTGGCAACGATAGTAATGATGGACTCTCTGCTTCCACACCGTGGCAAAACTTAGACATGATCTATAAAATTGAATCTATCGAATATGGAATTATTCCAGGAGATCAAATTCTCTTAAAGAGAGGTGATACCTGGGAAGGCCAAATATCGATTGATAGGTTAGGAACTTCAGGGTCAGCGACGACAACGATTGGTGCGTATGGGGTTGCTTCTGATCCTAAGCCAATAATTTATGGGGACGGGCGCGGATTAACATGGACAGCTGTTAATGGATATCCAGGGGTGTATCAAGCTAATATTGGAATAGGAAGTGATATACAAAGCGTTTACGAAAACAATACTAAATATACCACTGCGCCACTAAACGTATACGCACTTTCTCCTGGGTCATGGGGTGTGAAACCGTATGGACGTAGTGATCTTATATGGGTTGCCACATCGGACGGGAATGCTCCAAATAATATTAGAGTGTTTAGAAAACGTACAATATATATAAGTAATAGTAGTCACATTTTTGTTAACAATCTTGATTTGAGAGAAACGCACAACGCTTTAAATACGTACCTATCTAATTATATTGATGTCAGCCATGTTGATACTCATGATACTTTAGATATTTCTATGTCGTTCACTCATACCTCAAATTCCATAATGGAATACGGTAACTTTGATACTTCTGGTGATACGACCCTGTATTTCAACTATGGTGGTTCTTATAATATTATGAGGCATAATATTATAAGCGGGGCTACGACAACTGTTAGCGGAATAGATACTTCTGGTGATGGGGATTACCAGGCAATTGGTCTGCATACAGGAACAGGAGATCTGATTGAGTATAACACCATCCTTTCGCAGTCTGTGGACTATTACTACGAAAATGATTCAATAGCTCGCTACAATTATCTTGAAAATGGTAATGCGTTTTACCCGCACGGAAGCAACAATATCATATATGGAAATGTTGTGAATGGAAAAGGAAGATATGCCGCATTCAATTTCTCAAGCAGTGGATTATTGCCGAACTATATGCTTAATAATACTTTTTATAATATCGGATGGTATGGCTTTATGGCGTCTAATGGCGCAATCATTAAAAACAATATTATTTATGTCAGTGGTGTGGCAGGACTTACAGATTATACGGATACTATTGCACCTGTTAATTCTGACTACAATTGCTACTATTCTTCAACGACTCCTAAATTTTATGTGAACAATGTGCTCTATAATAGTCTCGCTGCCTTTCAAGGTACGGGTCATGATCCTCACTCTGTATATGGTAATCCGAAGTTTGCCTCAAGTAGCCCCGGTAGTAACATTTCAGATTATCAACTTCAGTCAAATTCGCCTTGCAAGGATATGGGTGCAAACGTATCAAGTCTCATTAATTTTCCATACACTGATATTAACGGAGTCTCAATCCCTCAAGGCTCATCACCGGATGCGGGAGCTCTTGAATCTGTACCTGTAACCACCGTTCCAGATGTTCCAACCGCAGTTTCCGCTGCTACCTCATCTCCCAATCAAGCTACAATTTCATTTACTCCTGGCTCAGACGGCGGTTCATCCATCCTTTACTATGTTGCTTCCTCGACACCAGGAAACCTTATAGCCACCTCTACTAACTCCCCGATTGTTGTTACAGGACTGACAAATGGTACTGAGTACACCTTCACAGTGTATGCTGTGAACTCTGTTGGAACAAGCACACCATCATCAGCCTCTAATGCGGTGACGCCGATTGATGTAGTTTTACCTACGTACTCTATAGGGGGAGTAGTTTCTGGTTTGAACGGTACTGCTGTCTTGCAAAACAATTTCGGTGATAATCTAACCGTATCTGCCAACGGCGCGTTCACTTTTGGTACAAGGCTGGCCAATACTGCAACGTATAGCGTGACTGTTCTTACACAACCAAACGGCCAAACATGCAATATTTCTGGCGGATCTGGCACAGTCACAAGTGCTGATGTAAGTAGCATAACTTTGGTATGTACAAACAATCCGATTGAACCTACTCCTACACCATCTGTGTCCATAAACAGACCGGTTAGTTCAAGTGGTGGAGGTAGCAGTGCACAAAGTCGGGTCAATAGTCTAATCGCCATGGGTCAGTATGAGCTTGCGCAGAAGATTGCTAAACAATATGGACTGTCGATAACGACAAACCTGATCACGAAAGCCACTACAACAGATCGTGCTACGATTACTCCATTCACTCGAACATTGAAGCTCGGCATGACCGGCACCGACGTCAATAGATTACAAATCTTCTTAAACGCACAAGGCTATATTGTCGCTAAAAATGGTGCTGGATCACCTAGTAACGAGACAACATACTTTGGTCCTGCAACTAAAGCAGCTCTGATGAAATTCCAACTGGCTCATAGAAAAGAAATACTTGATCCGCAAGGGTTGAAGAATCCGACGGGAATATTCGCGACAGGTTCTATGAAAGTTGCGAATGCACTATTAAGAAAACAGCTATGGACGACGATCAGCCACAAGACACATCTATAGCACCTGAAACAGTCCAAGTACATGAGACACCCGTTTCTAGCCAATCAGACGGTTCTCAGGCCTCAAATATGCCCCCAGAGGCCCTAGAATCGCCTACAAACGCACCTACCCCTATTCCTGTCGAATATCAAAATGGAGGCGTAAATCAGTCAGAAAGCGATATGTCGGAACAGAAAAAAGAGCCAGAAACAAGCCAACCAAATCAGACTCAAACACCACTAACTTCTGAACCTGTTCAGTCAGCTCCGACGGAGTCGGCACCGTCTGTGCCGGCGCCACTGACTCCGCCAGCACCAGAGCCGCAATCGCCGGCGCAACAAAATCAAACCGGATTTATTCGCGCGTTGCTCGTTAAAGCTCAAGCAAAAATCCAGTTTAACAAACAGAAAAAGTTGGACAAGATTATTTTGTTTGCTCAGAAAAAGAAAATGATTGCAAATGAGGATGTTCAAAAGCTTTTATATGTTTCCGATGCCACTGCAACAAGATATCTAGTCAATCTAGTCCAGCAAGGTCGCCTTGCGCGCGTAGGAAACCCACGCGATGCCAAATATCAATTCCTGCGCTAGAGATCTTATGGCTCATATCCACCAAATGAGCCACACGTGTTTCTGATTCACCACTGAACTCTGTCGAGAAGCGGCCGACTTCCGCTTCTCTCATCAACCATTGTTCGCATCCAGAGGATGTCTGTATGGCGGAGCACTCCACGGTTGCGACTAGCAACGGCGGAAAGTGCGAGAGCCATTCGGACATCCGATGGATGTGCCACAAACTCAATCTGAAGCGGAAGTGGGCCGCTTCGAATCGCGAGATTGTGATAGAATGGTTGTGGCTCAAATGGTGGAATTGATCCACATGATTTACTGCCCGCCCCCAAAACCACACACCGGCGCACGACCAAAACAAATAGTGAGGGCGGACGGAGTCCTTCCCCCACACCCCCAGTCCTCCGTCCGCCCTCTCCACTTTTTTTGTGATTTCAAAGAAAACAGCGTCGCGAAGCGACTCCGCATTTCATTGAAGAACAATTATGCATCAGGATTTTCAGCGAAAAATGTTCGAACTTCAAGTAAAAACTGCCGCAATTTCGCAAGAAATACTTGAAATGCTCAAAGAAACTAAAAGCGATTTTTCTTTGCAGCATATCAAAGATATTATTTATCATGAAGACGATGATGATGACATTATGAAAGCAGTATCTATGTTTGATCGTGGTGGAGATATTTCGGAATTAAGTAATGTCCTCGAATTAGTAACTGATGCTTGGAATTATTTTCCGCACGGAGTTCTCGGAGGTATTTCGCCTGCAGAGGAGGCATTGGATATACGCGATTCATTAAAGGATCTTCCTCTGGGAGCTTTTATCCCCTTTTTTAAACTCTTTCCGGAGAATATCGAAATGAAGTCCAGAACAATAATACTAATTCAAGACACTTTCGGTCTCCCTAAGGGAAGGTATTCTCTGGTTGAAAATTATTGTGCTGGCAAAGAATGCGACTGCAGGAAAGTCATGATTAACGTAGTGACTGCGGATAGCAAACCGACCATATTAGGCACTGTTGGTTTTGGCTGGGAAAAGGCGGAATATTATATAGAGTGGTTAAATAATGATGGGCTCGGTGAGGAAATGGTCGGAGCGTATGTAGAGGCTGGTGGAATACAAACTGGTCTAGAGAAAGAATGTCTGGATCTCGTGGAAAATTCTCTCCGAGACAGTAAATTCGTGAATCTTCTTAAAAGGCGCTATAAGATTTTTAAGGAGAAAATTAAGAGTATATAGTGTATAATATTTGAGTAATAATTAACAGTTAAAAAATATGGAAAAAACAAATGGAAAAACGTGTGGTTTCGGATGTTGCCATGACGGTCAGCATAATTGGCATTATCATCTATTAAGATGGGTAGTTGGCATCGCTATTATCGTCATAGTTTTCTGTGCTGGTGTTAAGATTGGAGAATTAAAGAGTTCGCTAGAAGGTAATTATGGCGGAAGCTATTCACGCCATTCACGTTCATATGCACAGCCTATGATGTATTACTATAATACAGATGGGGCAAATTATGGATATGGAATGATGAGAGGATCTCCAGCTCCAGTTCAGACGGGAACCCAGACACCAGTACAGCAGACACAGGTAGGAACTGGTACAAAGGCTCAGAAATAATTTTGCCGGCGCATTCTTTTCTCAGGCCGCCACAGTTAGTGCAAAAATCCTATTTTCACTGATTCCTGCACGGATTAATTCGATCGCCGCTTCGTGGAGTGTCGAACCGGTAGTCGTAACATCATCGAATAAAATGTAAAAGTCATTTGGCGCGGGCTGAGTGACTTTTGCTTTAAAAACACCTTTTACATTTTCTTTTCTTCCGGTGATTTTTTGCTTTGCCTGTGCGCCGGCAAAATTCACCCTTTCCAGAATGTCTGTACGTATTTTAAAATCATTTTTACAAAAACCCTCTTTCGAAAAAAGTTCTACTAGTCTAATAATTCTTTCGCATTGATTAAAACCGCGCTCCTTTAGGCGGGATTCTGATAGGGGAATGGGTATGAAATTCAGTGGCGTGTTTTTACCTATGAATTTACTCCACAAAAATGATTTCCCTAAATGATTCGAAACAGCCTTAGCTAAAATCTCAGCCGTTTTCATATCATCTTCGTATTTAGTGGCGCTTATAAGCTTTTTAATAGCCTGATTCCTATAAGGAAATATAGAATATGTGATAGGCAAAGTCTTAAAAATTCTCGGCCTCTCTAAAGCGTCCATGGCCCCACTCATTCCAAAAAGTCTAAGATTTCCCTCATCCCTTTTCGGGAAGAGAAAGTCTTTAATTATGATATAAAATCTATCTATAATACCCATGTATATATTTTACTCATCGAAGATAAAGGATTAATAAAAAAGTTCTAAAGAAAAAATGAAATTTTCATAAATATTTTATTGTGCTATACTTTTCTTATGGGTTTTCTTTCCGGTTTATTCGGGAAAAAAGAAGTAAGCGTCATGGGCGTGGACATCGGCATGTCTGCGATAAAAATCGTACAGATAAAAAAGAAGAAGGGTAGAGCCGTTCTAGAGACTTACGGAGAACTATCCGTCGGTCCTTATGCTGGGATAGACATCGGTCGTGCAGCTTCTCTTCCTCCAGAGAAGGCTATAGAAGCACTTAAAGACCTCATGCGTGAGGCGAATATAACTACTAAATTATGCGGAATAGCTGTTCCACTTCCATCCAGCTTTATTACTCTTATAAAACTCCCTGCGGTAGATGAAAAACGTTTGACCGAGATCGTCCCTATAGAAGCTAGAAAATATATACCACTTCCTATAAGTGAAGTCCTACTCGACTGGTGGGTTATTCCGAATGATGATTCTTTACCTCCGACTATCGGTGCTTCTGGAAGTGCAGAACAGGCGGGTCAAAAAACCATAGATGTTCTTATCGTCGCTATTCATAATGAAGCATTGCAAAAATATTCTCTCATGGCACAGGGTTCAGGAATTCAGCCTTCGTTTTTTGAAATAGAACTTTTTAGTTCACTTCGCGCAGCACTGGTCCCTGGAGTTCAGTCTCAGGCTGTACTAGATATGGGCGCAGCTACTACAAAGCTTTTTATAATCGACAGAGGAGTCTTAAAAGTATCACACACAGTTAATAGAGGTTCTCAGGATATTACTTTGGCCATTTCCAAATCTTTAAATATTCCAGTGGCCGAAGCAGAAAATCTAAAGCGCACATACGGTCTTCGTCCTAATACAGCACATCAGGATTTACCAGAAGTTATCACGCTTACCCTCGATTACATTTTCTATGAAGCTAACCGCGTCATTCTTAATTATGAGAAAAAGTATAATAAACCCATCGGTAAAATAGTTCTCTCAGGTGGAGGATCTCTTCTAAAAGGTTATGAAGAATTAGCTAGTAAAAATTTCCAAACAGAAGTAGCCCAGGCAGATCCATTCCAAAAGTTAGAAACTCCCGCCTTCCTTCAAGACACTTTAAGAGACGGAGGACCAGAATTTACGGTAGCAATAGGCCTCGCTTTACGCCGTCTCGGAGAATTACAGTAATTCACATATTTGCTCATGGTGTTTTTAGACTTTACGTAATATACTTTATAAGTAATGCCACCTTCCACATCATCTCAAACTTCATTTATACCAAAAAGGAATTTCCAGCAGGGCGGAATGGTCCGTCCACGCGTTCGTTCAGGTATAAACTTTTTTCTATTAGTCGGCACTATTCTTTTTGTTATCTCTATCGTCGCAGCTGGCTTAGTTTATGCATGGAGAGTTTCTGTAGAAAAGCAAATAGAGGCTAGTATAGCTTTTATTAATAAGAATGAAAAAGGTTTTGATCAGGCCCTTTTGGGAAAAATATCTGAAGCGAATAGAAGAATGGTGGCCGGAAAAGAGCTTTTCGATAAACATATAGCTTACTCTAAGATTTTCAAGGTTTTTGAAGTCTCTACTTTGAAAAGCGTTAGACTGACATCTCTTTCAGCTTCCATAAATGATAAAGGAGATGTGGCGGTTAATGTGGCTGGAATGGGGGATTCTAAGGAATCTGTAGCTTTACAGTCTGATGAATTTGCAAAAAGTAAAATCCTTAAAAATCCTATAACCACTTTTTCTTTAGCGGATGAAGGTAGAGTTAATTTTAACCTCACGGCAACGCTTCCGGGAACGCTCGTGCTATATAAGAATTAGAATTTCAATATGAATCCAAATTTCACAGCTGTAGTACTAATAATTCTTTCCCTCGGACTATTTTTCTCATTTACCGACTCAGAATATGTAAAAATCCAGGCTTTAAAAGAACAGCAGCAGCAGTATATTACAGCGCAGGTCAGATCAAATGATCTTTTAAAAATAAGAGATGACTTAACTGCTAAATTTAACGCTCTCTCGCCAGTAGACTTAGTAAAACTTGAGAAATTAATTCCAAATACTATAGATTCTATCCGCTTAATCATAGAAATGGAGGGAATAACTTTAGGATTCGGAGTTCCATTAAAGAATATCCAAGTCAATGTCACTGAGGCAAAGAATACTAACGGCTCATCAAACGGATCATATAATTCAGCTTTAATATCATTCAGTATTACTACTACCTATAATAATTTCCAGGAACTTCTTAAGGGCATAGAAAAGAGTTTGAGGATGATCGACGTTCAAAGCATTACTTTCGCTACTGCAGATACGGATATTTACACTTTTAGTGTTACGATGAAAACGTATTGGATGAAATGAAGAAAATAAAAATATGAATTCAAAAAACTTACTAACAATCGTAATAATCATAGCACTCGTCGGAGGAGGGGTTTGGTGGTATAGAAATAAATATAATCAGCAACAAACAGTTATTTCAAACGATCTTTCCTCCATGTCAGTCGTGAATGATTCAGGCGTCGGAGCACAGACGATGATGCTTCTCGGCCAAGTCAAATCTTTAAAATTAGATGATTCTATTTTTAAGGATTCGAGTTTTCAGTCTTTGCAGGATTATTCTCGTATTATTCCTGACCAGCCTGTCGGAAGGCCTAATCCTTTTGCTCCTCTAAATAGAGGGTATGTTTCTCCAGCATCCGTTCCCGCGACCTCCACTCCAGCATCTAGAATTCCAGCTAAGGCCACGACGACAAAACCCCTAAAATAAAAATTCATGAAAATTGTCGATATTCTCGTAAAAAAACATCTGATATCACGCGAAGATGCAGAAGCTATAGAGACAGAATTATCTGGTCCAGATGCGTCTTTAGAGTCTGTGCTTATTAGTCATGGAGTGGACCCTAAGGAAATTTTAATTGCAAAAGGTGAATATCTCGGTATTCCGACATCCTCACTCGGTGGAAAGGTGATACCATCGAGCATTTTAGAGTATATTCCAGAAGATGCTGCTCGTCATTATCATTTCGTACCGATAGCTTTCGAAGACAGTACGCTACACGTCGGTATAGTCGATCCAGATAATATAGATGCTCGCGATGCATTACAGTTCATCACTTCGCATTTAGATATTCCTTATAAAATCTTTCTTATCTCAGACTTAGATTTTGATAAAGCTATAGAGATGTACAGAGGCCTTTCCGGAGAGGTGATTAAGGCTCTGGATGAATTAGAAACAGAATTAACAAAAGAAGAAAAGAAAAAAGAGGATAAAGATTCAGAGGTGGCGAAACAGCTCGGGCATAATACCAGTGCTTTTTCTGAAGATGCACCTGTCGTTAAGATAGTAACTACTATAATTCGCTATGCTACAGACGGGAATGCATCAGACGTGCATATAGAACCTATGTCAGATAAGGTTAGAGTTCGTTTCCGAGTGGACGGTGTTTTAAATACGAGCATCACTTTGCCTGCGCATGTTCATAGTGCAGTAGTTGCACGTATAAAAGTGGTAGCGAATATGAAGCTCGATGAGCGCCGTCTACCGCAGGATGGAAGATTCTCTGTAAAAATAGATAATAGAAAAGTGGATTTCCGTGTTTCGACATTCCCTACATATTATGGAGAGAAAGTGGAAATGCGTATTCTAGATCAGGATAAAGCCGTTAAGAAAATAGAAGAGATGGGTCTTACTGAAAAAAATGTCAAAATGATTAAGGCTGCTATAGATAAGCCTTATGGACTTATTCTAATAACAGGTCCTACTGGTTCCGGTAAATCTACGACACTATATTCAATGCTTCAGGAAATGGATCGTGAAAAAGATAATATTCTTTCGCTCGAAGATCCTATTGAATATAATATTGAAGGAATTAATCAGTCTCAGGTTCGCCCAGAGATAGGATACACATTTGCAAATGGACTGCGTACTACACTTCGTCAGGACCCAGATATAATCATGGTGGGAGAGATTCGTGATAAAGAGACAGCACAGCTAGCCATTCAGGCAGCTCTTACCGGTCACTTAGTGCTCTCTACTTTGCATACGAATAATTCTGCTGGAGTAGTGCCACGTCTTATAGATATGGGAGTAGATCCGTATTTGATCGCCCCTACTCTCATCTGTGCTATAGCTCAGAGACTAGTGCTAACCCTAGCTCCTGGAAGCGGAACAGAAGTTCCAGTGGAGGGTAGCTTAAAAGTTATGCTTGAAAAGCAGTTTTCCGATTTACCTCCAGAATTTAAAAAGGAAATTCCATTCTCTAAATTTGTTTATGAGGCATCTCCTACTCCCGACTGTCCTACAGGACTTCGTGGCAGAACAGCAGCTATGGAAGTGTTTATGATGGATAAGGATATAGAGCGAGCTATATTAAGTGACGCTTCAGAGCTTAATATTCAGAAGATATTACGTTCAAAGGGAATGCTTTCCCTTAAAGAGGATGCTATTATTAAGGCGTTTAGAAAGGAAATACCCTTTGAGGAAGTTGCTAAATTATAGTATAATTAAACCATTATGGAAGAAAAGAAACTTTCGGTGCTATATGTAGATGATGATCCGTTTTTATTAGACATGTACGGATTAAAGTTTACAAAAAATGGTTATGATATAACCACATTACCAAGTGCTACAGATGCATTAAAAAAGATTCGTGAAGGAACACTAAAACCTGACATACTATTACTAGATATCGTTATGCCTGTAATGGACGGTCTCGTCCTTCTTACGAATATCAGAAAAGAGAATTTATTAAAAGATGCAGTAGTTATAATGCTTACTAATCAGGGTGGTGCATCTGATATAGATACAGCGAAAGCGCTCGGAGCTGCCGGATATATAGTTAAAGCCACATCTATTCCGTCAGAGGTCGTAGAAAAAGTTAAGAAAATTTACAATAACGTTAAAAATTAATTTTAATGGATTATAAAAAGGAATTAAGTGATCTTATAGAATCAGTAATAAAGGAGGGGGCATCAGACCTCCACCTTTCTGAAGGGAGACACCCTACTATCAGAGTGTCAGGATTTCTTATACCTTTTGTAAAAAGACCAGTTTTAACGAAAAAAGATACAGAAGGATTAGTCGGTGAACTTCTTTCAAAAGAAAATAAAGAACGTTTTTATATCACCCGTGAAATAGACTTTTCATATACTCATGAAAGCGGAAATCGCTTTAGAGGAAATGGTTTCTTCCAGCAGGGAACGGTGAGTATTGCACTTCGTCTTATTCCTAGAAAAATTCAAACATTACAGGAATTAAATCTTCCTACCATTCTCGAAAGTTTCGCACAGAGACAGCAGGGATTCTTTTTAGTGGTCGGTCCTGTTGGTCAGGGTAAATCTACCACATTAGCATCATTAGTGGAGATGATTAATTCTACTCGTGCAGAGCACATTCTTACAGTCGAAGATCCAGTGGAGTATTTATATGAGCCGAAGAAATCTATTATAGATCAAAGAGAGGTTAGGATAGACACAGCGGATTTCCATACAGCACTTATAAGCATGTTTCGTCAGGATATAGACGTGGTGCTCATAGGTGAGATGAGAGGAATAGAGACTATGTCAGTGGCCGTAACTGCTGCTGAAACTGGTCACTTAGTATTCTCTACTTTGCATACGAATAATGCCGCTCAGACTATTAACCGTATAATAGACTCTTTCCCATCAGGTCAGCAGGATCAGATACGTGTTCAGTTGGCGGGTTCTCTCGCTGGAGTTTTTTCACAGCGTTTAATTCCACGCATCTCTGGCGGACTTATTCCTGCCTATGAACTTTTAATAAATAATAATGCCGTAGCTAACCTTATCCGAGAGAAAAGAATTCATGAGATAAATACAGTTATTGAGACTAGTTCCGGAGAAGGGATGATAGATATGAATAGATGTTTATCTGAGCTCGTAAGGGCGGGAGAGATTACACCTGAAAGCGCTATGGCGAATAGCTTTAATCCTAAAGTGCTCGAAAAGATGATTTAAAGATTTAAAAATTTAAAAAATGCTTTTTAATTATAAGGTCTTAGATACTAGTGGAAAGGAAAATTCAGGCT
>Ga0194063_10001576_pt1 | contig 14738 bp, 13 predicted proteins | sample SepL3720m_MetaG_FD_155459 | JGI IMG/M metagenome (GOLD analysis project Ga0194063, IMG submission 155459) | Anoxic zone freshwater microbial communities from boreal shield lake in IISD Experimental Lakes Area, Ontario, Canada - Sep2016-L373-20m | ecosystem: Environmental > Aquatic > Freshwater... | reverse complement strand
CTCAAGGCAAAAGAAAGTACTATCTGGATTGTTAGCTAAAGCATATGAACAAGCAGCATTATAGTAATCAATTGGTGTGTCTGTCCATCCGTTAATTTTAAATGCAGATGAATAAGTAAATGCAGAATTTTTATAATCTTTGGCATTATATAAAGATTCAGCCTGTTTGACTAACTTTTTATACTCATCTGGTACATTTTGCGAGGTCGCAAAATTACCTTCAATAAGAAAAAGACAAGTAATTGAAAGAATTATTTTAAATAATCTCATGCGTTATTAATTTATGAATGTTTTTGCTCATATATTGTACTGTCATTATGTTTTTATCCCCGCAGCCCCAACGAAGTTTCTTTACAAAAAAAAAGCGTGGAACTATAACTATATCCGTTCCGGTGGCACTGGTATACCAATAAGACAGGATAAGTAGAGCCCACGCTGTTGCGTGAGCGTCTCACTTATTATTCCTTGTCTTATTTGAAAATTACCAGTTTTCCGAAACACGAATAAAAGCTAACGCTTTTCTATAATTTCTTATGTTGTAAAGAACGAAGCGGAATTTTCTCAAATTTCACGATACAAATGTACACCTTTTATTAATACAATCACAAAAACAAATAAAAAAAGTTAAATAAATGATTTAACAATCAAAAAAAAGTCTGAATCATCATTCACCAAACAAAGTCACCACGTCTTAGTTATTATTCATCAGATGACTCAAAGTCATCAGATGAATTGTAGCGTGAGAGTGCATTGGCACAAACAAAAAGTGCCTATCCCAAGTCGTAGTGCGGCTCCAAGCCGTGCTACGACTGTACCGTCAAATTTATCCCGATAGTCGGAGTTCGATTCCAAATCGCGATCCGACTAAAAAAATTAAAAACATGTCGCCCCGCTGGGGCTTAAATTCATGTGTATATTATTTTTTCTACAAACAGTACACCTCTACGAGGCTTTAAACATTAAATTCCACTCAATGACTATCAATGACCACCAACCTGTCCCGTACATGTACCTGTCCCGTACATGTAATGTCGGGAATGTCGGGATGACCACCTATTGACAACCAATTGACTTAATTATCAAATTAACACAATTAACTAGATTTGTCTACTTTAGCACTTTCAAAACGCATAGCTATAAACAGTAAACCATGAAACCTCAAAAGAAGCCTTTAAAAAAATCCAAAAAATCAATCAAAAATGGCTCTGCTGAAAAAGAACCTACGGCTCAGTTGCTCAAGATTATCGCGCAGCAAGACAACATCACCCACATTGAATCTATTGGTCATTACAAAAAGGTTTTCTATATAAAAGAAAAACCTGAGAGTATCAAGATAACAAAAACCAAAATCCTTGTGCGGCTCAACAAGAAAAATTTCTTGGATTGTCATCGAAGATTTATCCTCAATATGTCGCATGTAAAAACATTTTACATACTTGGGGATGGGCTTATTGCGATTCTTCCCAATGACGACGAGGTTCCTATCACCGAAAAAAAGAAGAAAACATTCAAAAAGATGGCAAAGGATTTCCCCGCAATAAAGCCCTATACAGGACAAAAAACGGCAACTCGTGAACTAAATAATCCGAAACCAAATTACGGTAGTAAATTTGCAAATCACTTGGACTAAAAAATCTATCATTAAAAAAAACATCAATCATAAAAAATGTTTGCCGAAAACCACATAGCATTGAATCGTAGCAGGGTCATATATTGCAAGGATAACGTATTGTTATACTCTTATAAAAACATGCTATTTGGCAGTGTAATCAGTCAATCTTTTATGAGTGCTGCGCAGATTAGTTGTGGAACATCAGCGGAAAAACGAGCGGAAAATGTAATGATTTTTTTTCGAATGTTTTTTGCAATTGAATTAATGTATTTAACAATCGAACTAAAGTATTTTGCAAATGAACCAATGTTTTTTGCAAACGAACCAATGTATTTTGCAAACGAACCAATGTATTTTGCAAACGAACCAATGTATTTTGCAAACGAACCAATGTATTTTGCAAACGAACCAATGTATTTTGCAAACGAACCAATGTATTTTACAAACGAATCAATGTTTTTTACAAACGAATCAATGTTTTTTACAAACGAACCAATGTTTTTTATTTTTTGCAAGAGCAGAGAAATCGGTAAGGAGTCCAAAACAGTTATAAGTATCACATTTTATGTGATTTGCATTATTATAAATAGAATAAATCAAAATGTTATTAATCTAAAACCAAAAAGTCATGTTAACACGTTATGAACTTGGCCTCGATTCGCTTCACAGAATCCAAATTTTATGTGATGAAAATGGCGTTGTATTAATCCTCATCCCTGAGTATGGTCCTTTGCGCCTGAAACTCGATAACAAAGTTATTGATATTGAAAAGGCAAGAGGCATTAATATGGAGAATATTAAAAATGTTGCCAAATCAAAGGAAGAAGCCCAAGCTGATGTTATTGAAAGTGTTACGAAATATATGTTTCGTGGCGCTGTCAAAGCTTTTGATTTGGGAAGATTTGACATTGAAACATTATTGAGTTATCCAAAATCGTATTTTCTAAAATTAGACGATGCTACTGTTGCTGTTAAATGTGAGGAAGTCAAAAATGTGTTGGAGACACATATTTTGATTTTGACCAACATCACTGCGGGCAATATCACCGAAATGGAAGATGCGTTGGAGACCTATAATGATATACTTTATAAACCGAAACATGCCAGAGAAAAACGCCAAACGGAGGGTACGGAAAAACTTGACACATTGTTTGCCGAGGCAGTTCCATTGCGGACGAATATGGGAAGACTGTTTTATTCCCATTTGCCTGCTAAGACTGCGGCTTTTGATGCTGCCAATTATATTGGCAAATCATTGGGCAGGAGAAGTTTGTCGCTTGTCAATCACTATACTGATAAAGAAACCGGAGTGGCATTAAGGAATGTTCGGACTACCATCACCAACGGTGTGAAAACGATAGTGAAATATTCGACCAAATTGGGCTACACACGTTTCTATAGCCTAGATGCGGACAATTGGACAATGATTTCGGAGCACGAAACTTTTGATTCGGACACCAAGACAAGCATTGGTATTGATAACAAACATATTGAACGTTTCAACATCAAACTGCAAAAGAAACCGCTATCTGCTGACCCAAGCCCCATACCCGTACCCGACGCCACCACAGGCACTTTAGCGTCAAGCGTGTTTATCAAGTCAACAGGTTTACCACAGCCGAATGTGCAAATTATGATACCTTCGTTGAATTATGTGAGCAACACCGACGAAAACGGTGAAGATCATCTGGACGAAATTATGCCCGGAACCTATCTTGGCATCATTTACTTGGCAGGATATTTCTCTATCCCCTTCCAAATCGTGATAGTGGCAGGGCAAACCTTTGAACAAAAGTTTTATCTCATATCTGCTGCTGCTCCTGATGATCCGACTCCTGTGGAGTAGTTAATTGAGTCAATTGGTCGATTACGTCAATTGGTTAATTGAGTCACCTTAATTGACATAATTAACTTAATTAACCCAATTAACTTAATTAACTTAATCAACCCAATGACCTAACATCCTTCCAACCGAAACCATCCCCGAACCTTCTCCGCATCCTCCACCGTGCTGATGCGCGATTTGAATTCGTTGGTATGGGGGTTGTAGTCGTAGTCTTTCGCCCATTCGGTGTAATGCTTCACGAGGTCGGCAATAGCGTCTATCACAAAAATCAATTCGTTGTTGGTCATGGTAGGATGGAGGGATAGGCGTATCCAACCGGGTTTCTCCGACAGGTCGCCGTGGGTGATTTTCGAGGTGATGTCTTGCGATTTCTGATAGGTAACGTCCAAGAGAAAGTGTCCGTAAGTGCCTGCGCAGGCGCAACCCCCGCGCACCTGTATGCCGAAGCGGTCGTTCAGCAGTTTCACCGCTAGATTATAATGTATGCCATCAAGGTAGAACGAAATGACGCCCAATCTATCTTGCACATTGTCGGCTAGGATGTGTATGCCGGGAATCTTTGGCATACGGTCGAAGGCTATTGCCAACAGTTCTTCTTCTCGTTTCATCATGTTGGCGGTGCCCATCTGATTCTTCAAATCTATGCACAAAGCGATGCGGATGGCTTGCAAAAAGCCTGGGGTGCCGCCATCTTCGCGGGCTTCTATATCGTCTAAGTATTTATATTCGCCCCAAGGGTTGGTCCAATCCACGGTGCCGCCTCCGGGTTGGTCTGGTGCATGATTTGGGTACAGTGCTGAGTCGAAAATCAACACGCCTGAACTGCCGGGACCACCCAAAAACTTGTGGGGCGAAAAGAAAATAGCATCCAATTTTTCCTGTGGATCGTCGGGGTGCATATTGATGTCCATATAGGGAGCCGAAGCGGCAAAATCAACAAAGCAAACGCCGCCATATTTGTGCATTAACTTCGCCATCTGATGATAGGGCGTGGCAACTCCCGTAACATTGGAGCAGGCGGTGAACGAACCTATCTTCACCTTGCGGTTTTTATATTTCTTAAGTTCTTTTTCTAATTGATTTAGGTCAACAAGCAAGTCTTTATCGGGGGTGATGAGAACCACATCGGCAATAGTTTCATACCACGAAGTGTGATTGGAATGGTGTTCCATGTGGGTGATGAATACCACAGGTTTTTCTTTCTTCTTCAAACAATCACTCATATTAATCATCCCACAGCTACGAAAACCCAAGATGCGTTGCAGCTTGTTGATTACGGATGTCATGCCTGTGCCCGAAGTGATAATCACGTCGTTTTTGTCGGCATGCACATGTTCTTTAATGATGCGTTGCGACAGATGATAGGAGTTGGTCATGCGGGTGCCTGTTTCACTGGTTTCGGTGTGGGTGTTGCCGATAAACGGACCAAACTCCTCAGTGATTTTCCGTTCTATGGGTCTGTAAAGGCGTCCACTCGCCACCCAATCGGCATAGATCATTTTTACGCTGCCGTAGGGCGTATCAAAAACTTGGTCGTTGCCAACGATATTCTCTTTGAATGGGGCGAAATGTTTTTCGAGCTTGGTCATGTAATGAAATCTTTGAATGGTTAATTCTTATTGGTCAGGCGTTTCGTTCGGGTCTTCACTCTTACCGATTTTCTTCAAGAAGTCTTTCTTGCGCTTTTCGGTGGCAATGATATAAGCATACTGCGGCTGTTTGTCTTCGGCTTTCTGTATGTTTTTGTTGTCTTCCATCGCTTTTTTAATCGCATCGTTATAGTCTTTGCGCGACGAAATTGACTGAAGTTTGTTCATCTGATAGTTAAAGAAGTACCAATCATCGCCAATTAGAAAGTACATATTGAGAGTATTGCCGCTGCGTTTGTGAGCCACTTCAATATATCCGTCCACGTATTTGTTAAGTTGTTTGTCGCCTATCATCGCAATGCCAATAGGTCCATCGGAGACAAAGGAGCGCGACTTCTCATTCCAAACAAACTTCACGTCAGATAGAACAATCGTATGAGAAAGCTCATCGGGGATGTTCTTAAACTTACCCGACAAACTCAATTGCTTCATCAACTCATCGGCTTTCTTATTGCCCAACATAAAACGCATCGCGTTGAAGAATTTATCGCTGCCCGGGTCGGCTGCTTCCAAACCGGCGTTCTCCGAAAGGGATTTGGTCCATATCTCCGTAGCAGTTTTATCGAAGAAGAAATCTATATTCGCAATCAAATCGAAATTGGTGGTGGTGGTTGTCATATTATGCTCCACGGTTCCATAGGATTCAAACTTCACCCGACCTAACTCCGCACCCATATTGACTTTGCCCTCGCCAAAAATCATACATCTCTTTCTATCTAGATAGATGTAGTTCTCAGCTTTGATATCTTTAGAGGACGAATCAATCTCCGGTCCGACGTAATATCGTTCCGCAGCCTTATCATACGTTAATTTGCCTTGCGCACTGATGACATCGAAATCGTTAAAGCGTTTTTTGTATTGCAAAAAGGCAGGATACACCAAGGTGGAATCATCACCCATATACAATCCCAAACCAAGGATATTTCCTACGGTTCCTTTCACAAATTCTCTTGGTTTATCCGAAACGGGAATGGCAACATTCTTGGGGTCTATGTCAGCCGTGAAGCGCAACCATTTTCTCTTGACGGTGTCGCAGTCGTGCTTGATGCGCGTTCCCCCATCGAAGTTCAGGAATTCTTTATCCGCATACAGATACGTCTTTCCAAGGAAACCAAAGAAGGGACTCAGCGTGAAATTCGCTTGTTCGTTCACGTCGCCCACGCCATACGTCTGACCTGTGGAGTCCACCTTAATCATGTTTAGATATATCTTTTGACGGGTATCCATTTCATCAACATAATCATAAGTACCCATGCCGGAGTATTTCTTTTTGGAGACGATATCTGCGGTAGCATCATAAATAAAATGGTATTTCGAGTCGGTGTTGGCGATAATCATACAGTTCTTTAGCGGTAACATCTCGGCTTTTCTCAAAACAGTGATGCGTCCCGAATCGGGATAGATGGCGGCATCGGCAACCTTGATGATGGGTACGTCACTCGCATAGATGATATTTTCATTCAAATTATACATCGCCTCTGGCGCATAGAAATTCAGCGAATCTTGTGCAGGATGTTCGGAAATGAAACGCGATTGTGTGAGTTCCTCATCAATCAATTCCTTTTTAGATTTGGTTTTCAGATACGCCAACTCTTGCTTCATGCTGCTCTGGAACTTCAGCAAATCTTTATCCATATACCAATCGAAATTATACAAATAGCAAGCATAATTGTTGAACGGGAAGGTGATTTTCGAGTTTTCATCATTGGATTTAAACTTGCCCAATTGTTTGTTGAAGTCTATATTTACGTTGAAGTTATCGGTCTGAAGCACCAAATCGCTCAGGTCAGGCGTCTTGAACTTCACCCGTGTGGTATCTGACGTGAAGGTGTGATGTTTCAGAATATACTCATTGGAAAGCATCTCCACTTTTCCGAAAATCATAGTGCCTGCGGCAGATAAGCCAGTAGGTTTCAAGCTTAGCGCACCATGCAATATGGCTTTGGACGAGAACAAATCGAAAGGCTTGGATTTTTGTTTCACGTTCATGATATCCTTATAGGGAAACCATCTAACGGAAACATCTTCCGTGTAAACAGCAGGATATTCCACCGCGGTGGCTTTCTCTTGTATGGTATATTTATACGCTTCCGCCCACAAGGAATCGGGGAAAAACACGAAGTCTTTCGAATACGTCATCGAGGTGAGATATTTCAGAGAACCTCTGCCTAAAAACCCTTTATAGCTCAAGTCAACGATGGAGTCGTATCTGCCTTTGCCGCCATAAGCTGGATATCCGCCGGCAGGCGTTTTAATAATAAATCCTAAAGAATAGTCGGGCTGCACGGTGAGAGGCTCCACAATGTCGGGGAAAATGCCTGCCGAAACCAAGTAACCGTTAAACTGTTTCTTCTCGCTGTTATAACTGTCGAGGCTATCTATACGGAAGGGCTGCAATCGGAAATAAAAGCGGTCGCGGGTGTAAACTTTCTTAAAGATAAAGGGTTTGTCGTAATAGACATACGCATCCTTGTTGCTGATGAAGGAGGGATAGCCGGGGAATGGCTTTAAACCCGACTTGTTGTTGGGATGGTCAATGAGCATTTCGCCGTTGAGGTCTTCGATGGCGGTGCGCACTTTCACCAAAGGATGATGCCCGTATAAATCTGTGGGTTGCGAGCGGTCTTGTACCTTAAAACTCATGGAGTCCACCATCGCCATATCGAACTTAAACTTATCATAGCTGAAGGCAAACTTCTTGCCATAGAAATCAAACAAACCCGCATGGATTCTACCGTCAACAATGAAGTCGCGATTCTTTTTCAAGATGACTTCTTGCTCATAAGGTTCCACAAACACCGATTGCGAATCGCTCAAATAGACACGCGCCACTCCGCGCAACTTCAACTCGAAGTTCAGCAGGTTGAGCGTGGCATTGGGTTGGGAAGAAATCACGGAGTTAAACTGGATGACATCATAATCTGTCTTGCCGTTCTTCGCGTTCAGGTAATTATAGATGCGATCTTTCAGGGTAACGATTCCTTCATCTATATTATAAATGATGAACCCCTTTTCGGCAAAGTTGAGCAGCATCACCTGTATCTGCGAACGCGCCACCTTCATCTTGTTGATGATATCATCTTCGGTGATGGTCTTACTGCCGCGCTCATCCGCGATTCTTTTCAGCACGATGAGGGGATGTATGTCGTCTAATCCGCGCAACTTCTCCCATCTATATTCACTGTAATAATTATCGGACTCAAAATTGGCGGCACTTTCGCTGGTGATGCCTTTGATGAAGGTGAAATCAAGCTTTGCCTGGTCAAGTTTCCAATATAAAGCTTCCACATACATATCTATTTTGTGATAAGTGTTGAAATAAGGGCTTTTGGAGATGCCGTTATTCTCACGAATGAGGCTCAATTCGCGATTCTCGTTGCTGTATTTCATGTTCACGCCGGCATGAGTGATGGAGTCTTTGTCCACATAGATAACCACGGCAGTTAAATCGGAACCTATCATGTTCTTTCGCATGATGAACTCTTTGGAACTGAGTTTCACGAAGCGTTTGTTGTCTTTTTTGAAGTAGAGAAAGGCTTTGTGGTCTTTGTCGCCCATGCCCATCAGCTTGGGTCCGTATTGGGCGAAGCCGCCTTCGTAATCAATATCTTTAAAGATGTCTTTCAGCTCCAATCTATTGTCGAAAGAGGTGAAACGGGGGTAGGAAATACGCTCGGCACTCACATCTGCCAACACTTTTTCTTCTAACTTGCCATACAAAGGGCGTTGGAAGAGGTTTTTATTATAAAAGGTAACGGTGTCAATGTCAAACTCCGACTTGCTCAACTGAATGGCGTATTTTTTATGGATTTCGGCAAAGACTTCTTCCTGCGGATAGCCTGCCCGAATCCAATTGACGGTTCCGTTTTTGCCCACCCATGTGTTGGTGGTGGGATAGAAGCGTCCTTGGGTGTTGAAGATGGTGGTGGAGTCGTTTCTTTTCACGCAAGTGAGGTCTAAAGCGGGGAATTCAAAGTAAGGCAGGGAATCGTAAACGAAGGTATAGTCGGCGGAATTGGATTTCCACGAAGTGAGTTGGGTTTCGTAGAGATAGGTTTTCGAGAGCAAGAGGTTGGTTGATTCGAGCAACGCCATAAATCGGAGGTTGTTGGTCATGGCGGCAAGTTTGCGAAGGCAGACATGCCAAGCGGAGTAGCTGTTTTCGTCTAACTTGGATTTGAAAAAGTTGATTTCGGCGCGCAAATATTGTTCGTAGTTGGGATAGGTCTTCATCTTGCGTTTCAGCATCACGTTGCACATTGCATAGATGGAATCTTTGGTGTCTTTGGTGAATTTGTTGGTCAGCCATAAGTCAGAGAACTCAGTCATTAGGTCTTTCCCCAAGTCTTTTTGTTCTTTCGAAGTCACAGCCTGAAACAAATCCGTTAATTCTTTTAGAAAGGGTTCACTTTCCTTAGAAAAGGTTTTTAATGTCTGGGAAAAACTCTGCGAAGCAAAAAGAATAGAAAGGAAGAGAAGTATAAAATATCGTTTTTTCATCATTTATTATTAATCATTCATAAAATTAAACCACGGAGACACGGAGAACACTAAGAAACATTACCCATCAATACCACATAATGGGGAGAAATATATATCATTCTATATAAAAAATAAAAATAAATAACCACTGAGGCACTAAGAACACTAAGAAACACTAAGCTTCCCCCAATAATTTAGTCATAAAAATATAGAACCATTTGTTATTTAAGATTTATGATTTATGATTTTTTATTTTGTATTTATAATTTATAACTTTTAATTTAAAAAATAACCACTAAGGCACTAAGAACATTAAGAAACACTCAGCTTCCCCCAATAATTTAGTCATAAAAGAATAGAACTATTTTTCATTTTATATTTATAATTCAAAAATAACCACTGAGACACTAAGAACACTAAGAAACACTCAGTATCCCCCAACAATTTAACCATAAAACAATTGAACAATCCCCCATTTTTCATTTTTCATTTTTCATTTTTCATTAATAGACAGGCGCACCACTCATTCCTCACCAAATAACGTTCAAAATTCAGTTGAAATTGTGCAGCCTTTTGTTTTATTGCGGGCAAATCGTTTTCGTAGAAGCCGCTCAAGAGCAGCAATCCGTTTGTTTTTAGCACGGAGGCATAAGCGGGGATGTCGTTCAGGAGGATGTTGCGGTTGATGTTGGCTAAAATGATGTCGAAGCTTTGGTTGGTGAGCAATGAGGCGTCGCCTAAGATGACTTCTATGGCGTTGGCATCGTTTTTTTGGATGTTTTCTATGGCGTTGTTGAAAGCCCATTTGTCGTTATCAATGGCAAGGATGGGTTTTGCGCCCATCTTGTGGGCTAAAATGGCAAGTATCGCGGTGCCGCAGCCCATGTCGAGCAGGGATAGGTCGTTGATGGGATGTTCCAGGAGAAGCTTCGCCATCAGATGGGTGGTTTCGTGATGACCTGTGCCGAAGGACATCTTGGGTTCGATGATGATTTCGTGCAGAAACCCAGCCTTGGCGGGATGAAACGGAGCGCGGATATACAAAAGCTTATCAATTTCTACGGATTCGAAATTGCTTTCCCACAGGGCGTTCCAATTTTGTTCGGGAATAAGTTTGGTGCTATATTTAATATGAATAGCCTTGTTTTTCAGAATATCCAATTCAGCAAAAAGCGTTTTGTTGAAATCTTTTTCGGGGATGTATGCCTGAAAACCATTATCGTTTTCCACAAAACTCTCGAAGCCGAAGTCGGACAGGTCAGCCATCACAATCTCAATGAAACGCGGCGGAAATATTTCGCAATTCAGTTCTATATAATTCATGTTGGTTTAGTAAAGTGATTCGATAATCTTCTGAAAATCGCACGCATTGAGCGAAGCGCCGCCAATCAGTCCGCCATCAATATCATTTTTGGAGAACAATTCGCGGGCGGTTTCGGCATTACAGCTTCCGCCATAGAGGATAGAGGTGTTGCACGCGGTTTTTTCGCTATAGTTGTTGCGGATTTCGCTGCGGATAAACTGGTGCATCCTATCCGCCTGAATGGGGCTGGCAGTCTTGCCTGTGCCTATCGCCCACACGGGTTCATACGCGATGACCACGTTCGCGAAATCGGTTTCGGGCAGATGAAACACCGAATTTTTGAGCTGTTGTTGGATGACATGAAAGTGGCGATCTTCCATACGTTCGTTCAATTGCTCACCCACGCAAAAGATGGGGCGAAGGTCGTATTCCAAAGCCATATCCACCTTTTTCATTAGCGTATTGTCGTCTTCATGAAAATAATTGCGACGTTCGGAATGTCCGATGATGACATATTCGGTGCCGATACTCTGCAACATTTCGGCAGAGATTTCGCCCGTGAAGGCGCCCTTGCGCTCGGTGTAGCAATTTTGGGCTGCCAAAGCCAAATGGGGCACATTGCGTGTGATATAGAGGGCTTCATACAGATAAACGAAGGGCAACGCCAACACCACCATGACGTTTTCATCCATAAATCGCAGACGCTTGGTCATGATGTAATCGCTAATTTGCTCAATCAATTGCACCGCATCGGGCAAGGTCTTGTTCATTTTCCAGTTGGCGGCTATAATTTTCTTTTTCATATCATATTATTCTAATGTAGAAAGGTGTGAAGCACAAAAATACATATTTAGTGATATATGGGCGGAGTTTTTTTCGATATTGTTATTATTTTTTTTTGAACAAGAAGAAATCGAGTCGGCAAAATAGGGTAGGGGCGGCGCAAAATGCATGGCGGGGGGCTTATTTTATCTCTTTTTGGAAGTCTTCTGTATGAAAAAATTCGTCAAAGGTGATGCCAAAAACTTTAAATATCTTCGTCATGGTGACTAATGTAGGGCTTTGTTTTCCTTGTTCTATTCTACCAAGATGACTAAAAGTTAATTTTGTAGAGGATTGAAGTGTTTTTCGTGTTATGTTTTTTTCAAGGCGTATTTGCTTCATCCGCTTGCCGAAAAGTTCTCTTTGTAAATCAAAATTTGGCTCATCAATATAATGTTGCTTCATAGAAAAAATATTTTCGACAAAAATAATAAAAATAAATGCTTGTAGGTTCAGAAATAATATTATTTTTGTGCGCTTAAAAGAGCATCGGAAACGAAACAGCAAGTTACGAATGTTTTTATGGTGATAACGTTCTTTCTTTTAATGACATAAAACTTTATAATCTATATTTATAAAAAAGGATTCCGAAGGTCAAAAATCATTTCATAAAGTATGATTTCGGAAATCGTGTTTCATGTTGCCGAAATCGTGCTTCACTTTACGGCAGTCGTGTTTCATGTTGCCGAAATCGTGCTTCACTTTACGGCAGTCGTGTTTCATGTTGCCGCAGTCGTGGTTCATATTGCCGCAGTCGTGTTTCATGTTGCCGCAGTCGTGTTTCATATTGCCGAAGTCGTTTTTCACTTTACGGCAATCGTGTTTCATTTTGCCGAAGTCGTGGTTCATATTGCCGAAGTAGGAGGGTACTTTACCGAAGTCGTGATTCACTTTGAGAATTTGGATTTTTCAAGAAGATTTTAATGAAAAATGAAAAATTAAAAATGAAAAATTTGGAGGAGGAAATGAAAAATGAAAAATGAAAAATTAAAAATGCTTTTCCAATCCTGTTTCAATTTCTTTTGATAAATATAGAAGCAAAACAAATAATAAGCAATCAGCAAACATAACTAAACGACCAAATATTTTTAATTTTTAATTTTTAATTTTTCATTAAACAACAATAACCAATTATACACGACCATAAATTTTTCATTTTTCATTTTTAATTTTTCATTAAACAACAATAACCAATTATACACGTCCAAAAATTTTTCATTTTTCATTTTTAATTTTTCATTAGAACCAATTAATTTTTCATTCAAACGAAACCATTTTAAATTCACCACGTACAACAGTAAATTATTAACCATTTATAAAAAACAAAAAACCATGAGAAAAGTAATAACCAATTATGACAACCTGCCACAGCCCGAATGGGTTGAGTTTTTAGTGTTTATGATAGCTTGTTTAACCGGAAATTTAATCTTTCCTGATTTGCCCTTCACCGTGTTGCAGCTTGCAGCAAAGAAAACAGCTTATGACGCTAAGTTAGTCCTGTCAAAACAAGGCAATCATGTGGCTACCCAAGAAGCTGAAGACATTCGTGTAGAAACCTCTACGATGGTGAAAAAGAACGGCAATTATATCAATGATACCGCTAATGGAGACGTTGCCAAGTTAGAGTCAAGCGGGTATAAACTTGCGAAGGACCATCACATTCCTGTTCCTCACGGATATAGTTTTTCCAATGGCGACACCCGCGATTCCGCTAAAATAGTGGTTCCGGTGATTAAAGATGCTGTTACCTATTTAGGCTTTGTTTGCGAAGATCCTTTGGCAGAAAATATTGAAGAATCGGATTGGGTACGTTTGAGAATGTCAACAAGCACAACGATGGTTGCAACCGGATTAAAAGTTCGGGTATTGTATCACTTCCGTTATTGCGCCTCGACGGTGGATGGCGAAACAATTTTAACCGAACCGGTCACGTTTAGCATACAATAGAATATCGGAATTCCGATAACGGTAGAGACGCGGCACGCCGCGTCTGTCCATGTGGCGGATTTGGTAGAGACGCAAAATTTTGCGTCTCCGCAGGCATCGTATGCCTATTCCTATCTTTTTTTTTATTTTTTCTGATAGTCATCTGATGACTTGGAGTCATCTGATGACTGTGTCGTCATGGGAATAAAACCTTAGTAGAAATGAACGACATACGACCCCTTTCACCTTATTACCTTATTAAATTCTATCGCCAAAAACGTGGCTACTACAAGAATGTAATAAGGTTGATTTGTGTGTTTGTTTTGCCTTTCTACTAAGGTTTAGGAAGAGAAAAAGAAGGTTTTTTTTATTTGAATAGCAATACCAAATTGGATAATGGTAGAGACGCAAAATTTTGCGTCTCTACGGGCATCGAATGCCTATTCCTATCCTTTTTTTTATGTTTTAGGATGATGATTTGATGATTTGTATTCATGTGATGTCTGTGTCGTTATGGTCATAAAACCTTAGTAGAAATGGATGACATACAAGCTCTTTCACCTTATTACCTTATTAAATTCTATCGCCAAAAACGTGGCTACTACAAGAAGGTAATAAGGTTGATTTGTGTGTTTGTTTTGCCTTTCTACTAAGGTTTAGGAAAGGAAAAAGAAGGTTTTTTTTATTTGAATAGCAATACCAAATTGGATGATGGTAGAGACGCAAAATTTTGCGTCTGTCTATGTGGCGAATTTGGTAGAGACGCAAAATTTTGCGTCTCTACGGGCATCGAATGCCTATTCCTATCCTTTTTTTTATTTTTTAGGATGATGATTTGATGATTTGTATTCATGGGATGTCTGTGTCGTTATGGTCATAAAACCTTAGTAGAAATGAACGACATACAAGCTCTTTCACCTTATTACCTTATTATATTCTATCACCAAAAACGTGGCTACTACAAGAATGTAATAAGGTTGATTTGTGTGTTTGTTTTGCCTTTCTACTAAGGTTTAGGAAGAGAAAAAGAAGGTTTTTTTTATTTGAATAGCAATACCAAATTGGATGATGGTAGAGACGCAAAATTTTGCGTCTGTC
>Ga0194063_10001575_pt1 | contig 14739 bp, 14 predicted proteins | sample SepL3720m_MetaG_FD_155459 | JGI IMG/M metagenome (GOLD analysis project Ga0194063, IMG submission 155459) | Anoxic zone freshwater microbial communities from boreal shield lake in IISD Experimental Lakes Area, Ontario, Canada - Sep2016-L373-20m | ecosystem: Environmental > Aquatic > Freshwater... | reverse complement strand
GGCCGGTTCCATCATTTCCTTTCACCGGCACCATGAGGACTTCAAGGCCGGCGAAGTTGGCATGATCTGTTCTTTTGGCGCCGGCTACTCGATCGGCAGTGTCGTGGTGCGCCGTACCTGATTGCCTTTTCTGTCATGGCGTGTCCTTCGTTGCCATTGCATGTCCTTCGTTGTCATTGCGGACCTGATCCGCAATCCAGGGCACACAAGGCATGGATCCCGGGTCAAGCCCGGGATGACAACGGAGGCGTATGGTATGACAACTGAAGCGTCTGGGATGACAACGGAGGCGTCAGGGATGACAGCAGTAGCTAGCTCAACGTGCGTTTGAGCCGGATTTCCTCGATCCGCACGTCGCCCCGCGGCACTGTTTTGATGCTGTTCATCTCGCGCTTGAAGCCGGCGAGTTCATGAAAACGCAGCGCTCGCTCGTTGCCCAGCGGCAACCAGAGCGTGACGCTGCTGCAGCCTTCTTCCAGCAAACCTTCTCTGGCGGCGTCCCACAGCGCCAGACCAATGCCCTTGCCCTGATGGGAGGGGTTGACCTTGATTTTCCATATTTCTCCGGTGGTCGGCGGTGTGCCCTTGTCGCGCGAGCGGTCAAACCCTACAAAGCCGACGATCTGCGCGCCATCGAGCGCCACAAAAACCTGGGGTTCAGAGTATTCAATCGCTTCGCGCCAGTGCGCCGGGCTGGCATCGGCGTCAATTTCGGCAATGGCTTTGGCGTCGCGCAGTGTCGCGCTGCGGACTTCGTAGTTGGTCGTGCTGGACATGAAAGAAAACGGGTCGAAAAATAAAACGAAACCGGATTGTCGCCGAATCGCGCTCCCCGCACGAAAGTTGCGCCGCAGAGAGTGGCGTGCTCGCACTATGGCGTATTCCTGCGCGACGGCACCACGATAATTTGCTCACCCCCACACAATGGAAACGCACATCCCATGAACCTGATCGAATCGCTGCTACTGGCACTCAAGGCGCACGGTGCGCGCCAGATTTTCGGTATACCGGGCGACTTCGCCTTGCCTTACTTCCGGATCATCGAACAGTCCAACATCCTGCCGCTTTACACCCTCTCGCACGAGCCGGCGGTGGGCTTTGCGGCCGACGCTTCAGCGCGCATTAACTGCGCTCTGGGCGTGGCGGCGGTGACCTATGGTGCCGGCGCGCTGAACATGGTTAACGCTGTGGCTGCGGCGTTTGCCGAGAAGTCGCCGCTGGTCGTGCTCTCCGGTGGTCCGGGCAAAGGCGAGGCGCGCTCCGGGCTGCTGCTGCATCATCAGGCCAAGACACTGGATTCGCAGTTTCAGATCTTCAAGGAAATCACCTGTGATCAGGTGCGACTGGACGACGCAGAGCGAGCGCCGGCCGACATCGCCCGCGTATTGGCGAGTTGCCTGCACCACTCGGAGCCGGTCTACATCGAGATTCCGCGCGACATGGTGTCGCTGCCCTGTGCACCGGTGGTCGCCACAATGGCCGCAGCGCCGGATCAGGATGCGCTCAACGCCTGCGTTGACGAGATTCTGGAGCGCCTGCGTGCGGCCAACTCACCGGTGCTGATGGCGGGCGTTGAAGTGCGTCGTTACGATCTGGAGGACCAGGTGGCTGAACTCTCGCGCCGTCTTGGCATGCCGGTGGTGACCAGTTTCATGGGCCGCGGTTTGCTGGCACACCAGGACGCACCGCTGGTTGGCACCTACATGGGCGTTGCCGGCTTTCCGGAAGTGACGCAGCTGGTGGAAAGTTCGGACGGCCTGTTCCTGCTGGGAGAGATTATTTGCGATACCAATTTTGCCGTGTCGGAGACCAAGATCGACATGCGCAAGACGATTCAGGCGCTCGATGGCCGCGTCACCATCGGTTACCACACCTATTCGCAGTTGCCGCTGAGCGCGCTGGTGCAGCGCATGCTGGAGCGTCTGGAGCCTGGTGAAAAGGCTTTTTCCGTGACACCGCAGTCCTTCCCCACTGGGCTGCTGGCGGATGGCGCATCGATCCGGCCGACCGACATTGCGACCGCAGTCAACGATCTGATGGCTGCGCACGGCAAAATGCCGATTGCCTCTGATATGGGCGACTGCCTGTTCACGGCCATGGAGATCGAGCACACCGCGCTGGTGGCGCCAGGCTACTACGCCACCATGGGCTTCGGCGTTCCGGCGGGTCTGGGCCTGCAGGCCGCCACCGGCGAGCGGCCGCTGATTCTGGTCGGCGATGGCGCTTTTCAGATGACCGGCTGGGAACTGGGCAACTGCCAGCGCTACGGCTGGGATCCGATTGTGCTGCTGTTCAACAACGCAAGCTGGGAGATGCTGCGTACCTTTCAACCCGAGTCCGGCTTCAACGATCTGGGTCACTGGGGTTTTGCTGAAATGGCTGCCGGCATGGGGGGCGATGGTGTGCGCGTCAACACCCGTGCTGAACTCAAGGCCGCACTGGACAAGGCGATAGCCACGCGTGGTCGCTTCCAACTGATCGACATCACGATTCCGCGAGGGGTCCTGTCGGAGACCCTGGCGCGCTTTGTTGCCGGTGTTAAACGTCTGAGCAGTCCGAAGTAGGGCGCTCAGCATTTTGGGTGGATCAGGCTGACGGCGCCCTCAGCTCCGCGGCTGTCCCCCGACCTTCGGTCTCCTCCTTTATGCCGCTGCGCTGAGCGCGCCATCAGCCTGATCTTGCACGCAGCGCTGCTATTTGAAAAGTACGCAGACACAGACGTCAGTTAACGAGGGTGATGCGTTGGGTGGCGCAGCGAAATAAAGGCGGAGGCCGAAGGCCGGGGGACATTCGCGGAGCCATCCAATGCGTCGCCCTCGACCCACGCCCGCATGAGACCTGGAATTACAAAAGCAACAATACGGAGCCCTCAAGAACTCAGACTTCGCATCAGCGCATAAAGCTCGTTCTGTCCTTCAAAACCGATGCCGGGCCGCTCTGACAAAGTGATCATGCCGTTGTCAATCCTGGCGTCGTCATGGAAGCCGGCAAAGGGGCCAAACACGCCGGGGTAGGCTTCACAGCCACCCAGGCCAAAGCCTGCTACCACGGCCAGGGTCATCAGGTTGCCACCATGAGGATAGATGGCGCTGGGTTGCCAGCCTTGTGCCTTGAGCATTTCCAGCGTGCGCGAAAACTGCACGATGCCGTAGGACTGCGCCACATCCATCTGCAGCAGATCGCGATCGGGGCGCAGACGCCCGAAGCGCACGAGGTTGGCGATGTCCTGTGTTGAAAACAGATTTTCGCCCGTCGCCAGTGGCGGCGCGTAACGCTGCGTCAGTTCTGCCAGCAGCGAATAGTCCAGTGGATCGGTGGGTTCTTCCAGCCAACGCAGTGCGTAAGGCGCCAGCGCATCAGCGTAGTCGTGCGCTCGTCGCCGATCAAAAGTGGCGTTCGCATCCACCGCCAGATGGGCGCCGCCGTCCACCAGACGCAGGGCCGCCTCGACACGGGCCAGGTCCTCGGTCATGCTGGCACCACCGACCTTGATCTTCATCGTGGTGTAGCCCTCGGCGAGGCGCGCGCGGATTTCGTCTTGCAGTTGTGCAATCCCCTTGCCCGGGGCGTACCAGCCGCCACCGACGTAGCAGGAAACCTCACGCGCAAGGGCGCCGTGGTTGAAGCGTTCGGCCAGCACCGCGTGCAATGGCTTGTCCTCGATCTTGGCCACGGCGTCCCAGAGTGCCACCTCGATGGTGCCAACAGCAACCGAGCGTTCGGTATGACCGCCCGGCTTCTCTCGTTGCATCATGCAGGCGAGAAACTTCTCGGGTGCGAAATTGCTGCCGGTTGCATCCAGCAGGGACTCGGGTGCCGCCTTCATGATGCGCGGAATCAGTCGGTCGCGCATCTGCGCACCGCAGGCGTAGCGACCGGTGGAGTTGAAGGCGTAACCCACCACCGGCCGCCCGTCGCGGATCACATCGGTCACCACGGCCACCACCGAGGTCGTCATCTCGCTGAAGTCGAAGGCTGAGTTTCGCAGCGACGACCCGATAGGGACGCTGATTTCCCGGATGGCGGTGACCTTCAAAACTTAATCGACTTTGGCGCCGGTATCCCTGACGACCTGGCCCCAGCGCTTCACTTCCGCTGCGATGTAGGTTGAAGTCTCCTGCAGGGAGCCGCCCACCGGGATCAGGCCGCCCTTGTCGAGTCTGTCCTTCAGGTCGGGGATGGCGAGCAACTGGTTCACGGCCGCGTTGAGCTTTTGCACGATGGCTGCAGGCGTGCCGGCCGGTGCAAACAGCGTGGTCCAGGTGTAGTCCTTGATGTCGGGGTAGCCGAGCTCAATGAAGGTCGGAACATCGGGCAGATTGGGCAGTCGCTTTTCGCTGGAGATGCCCAGGATCCTGACCTTACCCTGCTTGTGGAACTGGAAGACGCCATAGGCCGCCGTGCAGGCGATCGGGGTATCGCCAGCAACGACAGCCAGCGAAGCCGGTCCGGCGCCCTTGTAGGGGATGTGCACGATATCCTGATTCCACTTCGCATGAAAAATGTTCTCGCAGGTCAGATGCGGCGTGGTACCACTGCCAGGCGAAGAAAACGACATCTTTCCGTTCTTCGACAGGGTCTTGAGTTCTGCCAGTGTGGTGACGGCGACTTTTTCATTCACCGAAATCACGTTGGGCTGCGTCGAGACGACGACGATAGGAATGAAGTCCTTGATCGGGTCGTAGCCAGCGCGCGGACCGTACATGGTCGGATTGACGGCGTAGGCTGCCGAGTTGGCGAGCAGGGTGTAACCGTCGGGCTCGGCGTGGGCGACAAACTGGGTGCCAATGTTGCCACCCGCACCGCCCTTGTTGTCGATCACGATGGGCTGTTTCATCAACTCGCCAAGTTTCTCGGCAATGATCCGGATGCTGCTGTCGGTTGGTCCGCCCGGGGGAAAAGAAATAACGATCTTGATCGGCCGGTCCGGGTAGTCGGCAGCGCCGGCCTGGGCCATGCCCAGCATCAGTGCCAGCAGGGGAAGCATTTGGTTTTTCAGTTTCATCGGTTTGTCTCCAGTCGTTTTGTTGGATGAATCAAAGACTTCTTCCGCCGTCGATCACGAAGCGCGCGCCGGTGGCAAAACGCAATGTGGTGGCGCAGGCCTCAATGGCCGATGCAATGTCCTGTACCTGCCCGATGCGAGCCAGCGGTATGGTGGCGGCGGCCTTGGCGTTGAAGTCAGCGCCGCGTCCCGGTACAAAAGTTGAATCGACCACGCCGGGCGACACCGCCAGTACACGAACTTCGGGTGCGAGCGCTTTGGCCAGTGACTTGGTCAGCACATCCAGGCCGGCTTTGGCCGCAACATAAGCCAGGTTGCTGCCGGCGCCGGTGAAGCCCGCGATCGATGAGACATTGATCACCAGGCCATCTCCGGATTCCTTGAGCAGTGGCGCAAAAGCGCGAATGGTCGCAAAGACGCCGCGCAGGTTGGTCGCCAGGATGCTGTCGAACAATTCATCCGTCAAGGCGTTGAGATCCTTGGGCGCAACCGCCTTGGTGAAGCCGGCGCTGTTGATCAGAATGTCGCAGCGTCCGCCGCGACGCGCGACCTCCTGCGCTGCCGCCTGCAGCGATGCCGAATCGGTGATCGACGCTGTCAGGGCAAAGTGCGCAGCCTCCGGCGCGCCGGGCAGGGCGTCCAGCCGTGCCTGAACCGCTTGCTGGCCCTGCCGATCGATCGAGACAATGCGCGCGCCCAGTGCTGCCAGGCGCTCTGCCGTGGCGAAACCAATGGCACCCTTGCCACCGGTAATCACCGCGACCTTGCCGTCGAGCCGGCTCTGTGTTTCAAAACTCATGACCATCCTTTCATGCTGGCGTGTTGTCGAGCACGTGGCGCGCCATCTGGGCGCGGGTGCAGATCCAGACGTCGCTCGCCTGCTTCACGATGTCCATGATGCTGTCGTAAACCCAGGCCCCGCTGGCGCGGCCCATCACGTGGCAGTGCGCTGTCACGTCAAGCATCAGCGGCACGCTCTCGCGCTCACGCATGGCGGCAAACGTGTCTTTGAACACGTCGAGCATGTGGCGCGGGGCGTGGCCGTAACGGATGCAGATCGGCAGATCGTTCACTTCCATCGTCAGCGGAATGCCAACAATGCGAGTCGAGTCGAAATCCATCACGTAAGGCAGTTCATCGTCATTGACATCGCCATGGTGCGTGTAGCCGGCTTGCGCCAACAGGCGCGAGGTGATCAGGCTGCCGGTGCCGCGCGGGCTGATCCAGCCGGTGGGCGCAACGCCGGTGGTGTGCGTCAGCAACTGGTGATTCCTCTGCAGGTTGGCACGTTCAGCGGCCTCGTCCAGATAAACCGGAATCACGTCCATACCCCAGGAATGGTTGACCACCTCATGACCGAGCGTCACCAGGCGCTTGACGGTTTCGGGATCGCGCTCGCACAGTACGCCATTGACCATGATGCTGGTCTTGATCTGGTGCTTCTCGGCAATCTTCAGCAGCCGCGCTATGCCGCGTACCTGGCCGAAAGCAGCCCACGATGCGGCGTTGGTATCGAAGAAGCCGGGTTTCAGCACGTTACCCATGGGACCAATGCCGGGCGCCTGCCCGTCCGACCAGGCTTCGTAGGCGATGTTGAAAATCACCGCCACACGGCGCCCGCCGGGCCAGCGAAAGTCCTCAGGCAGACGCGTGATCTTCATGGCTTCAGCGCGGCGTGCGCTTCTTCAAACCCAGAATGTCGCGCGCCTCGGCCGGCGTGGCGATCTTGACGTCGAGCTCGGTCAGCAGGTTCACCGCTTTGCTGACCAGCGCGGTGTTGTCGGGCGCCAGAACGCCTTTGCGGATGTAGATGTTGTCTTCCAGGCCGACGCGCACATGGCCGCCGAGCAACCAGGACTGCACCAGCATCGGGTACTCCCAGCGCCCGGTGCCAAAAGCCGCCCAGTTGGAGCCTACCGGCAGCAGCGAGCGCAGGTAGGACAGCGTCGCCGGTGTCGCATTGGCGCCGTACTTGACGCCCAGCACGATCTGGAACAGCGAAGGATTGGGCAGCGTGCCATCGGCAATCAGGTCGTTGGCCAGATGAATGTCGCCGCTGTCAAACACTTCCAGCTCGGGTAGGGTGCCAGCCTCACGTGCCAGTTGCGCCATGATGCGTACATTGCGCGGCGTGTTGATCACCACCGAGGAGCCGGAAAACATGGTGTTCAGGTCCAGACTGCAGATCTCGGGCTGCAAGGCCACCACGTGTTCCATGCGTCGCTCGGGTGTGGTCAGCGTGGTGCCGGGTGCGGCCACCTTGGGGTCGTCCTCGCTCGGCACAAAACGCTGGCCCGGGCCGGTGGTCAGGTTGATGATGACGTCGGTATCGCTGGCCCGCACGCGCTGCACCACTTCGCGGTAGTGCTCCAGTTCCATGCTCGGGCGGCCATCCGGATAGCGCACGTGAATGTGCGCAATGGCGGCGCCGGCCTTGGCTGCGTTGATGCAGGCGTTGGCAATCTGTTCCGGCGTGCAGGGCAGGTTCGGGTACTGCTTGATGTTTGTGATGTTGCCGGTGACGGCGCAGCTGAGGATGGTGGGGTTGCTCATGATGATCTCTCTTGGTGAGGGGCTTTATTTGATGGCCAGCGGGTTGGCGGGCGAGCCGACGGCGCCGGTCACAGGCAGGGCCGGCGCGACAAACAGGAACTCATAAACCTTGTCCCCATCGCAGTCCTTGGCCAGTTCGGCCAGGAAGAAAATCTCGCCCATGGTCAAACCCAGAATCGGAATGCACAGCCAGTGCCAGGGCTGATTGATGCCGGCGCCTTCTGACTGGTTGGGGCGCACCTCGACGCCCCAGGTGTCGGTGGCCACGGCGGCAACCTGTTTTGCGTGCAGCCACTCCAGCGTGTCAAAGGCCAGGCCCGGTGCGTCGCCGCCCGAGTAGTAGTCCCAGTTGCCCTCGGCCAGCTTGGCTTCCATCTGGCCGGTGCGAATCAGCAGGTAGTCGCCCCGACCGACCTTCACGCCCTGCGCCTTTTCGGTCTCGTCGAGCAGCGCTGCCGTGATGCCAAAGCCGTCGGGCAGGGCATCGACCTTGAGGTGGCGTGCAATGTCGAGCAGGACACCACGTCCGACCATCTTCTCGCGGGTTTTTTCAATGCCGCATTTGGCCGCACCAAAGGAACTCACCAGGCGGCAGTCGTAACCATTCCACATGTGGTTGTCAAAAAAGATGTGGCCCAGGCCGTCCCACTGCGTACCGCACTGCATCGGCATGATGACGATGTCGTCGGCGGAGCGGATACCGCGCTTGTCGAGCACGCCCGAATAGGCATCGGTGCCGGTGCGCAGCATCAGGTGAATCGGATTGAAACGGCCGACCGGGGGAAACTTGGTCTTGCCACCTTGCGGCCCGGTGTTGTCGAAAGCCAGTGCCAGCGACATGACGCGGCCCTTCTTGACCAGGCCAGCGGCTTTCACGATGTCGTCGGCCGTGGTGTAGTTGAGCGTTCCGATCTCGTCGTCGGGTCCCCATTTGCCCCAGTTCTTGAGCCGCTCTGCGGTGGCATCAACGTCTTGTCGGGTGAGCGGGGGAAGTGTGCTGGTGAGCGTCATGTCGGTCTTTCGTCAAATGGGGAAATCAGATCGCTCAACTCTAATTCAATCGAGTGTTTAAATCAAGTGTTTGAATCAAATAGTTTTCCGGGCTATGATCTGCCGCAAATGAAGTCACCCAAGACCCCCGAGCTAACCCTGAGTACGCGCGATCGGATCCTGCAAACGGCAGAGCGCCTGTTCGCCGAAAAAGGCATAGACAGCGTCAGCCTGCGTGAGATTACGGCGGCGGCGGGCGTCAATATCGCGGCCGTGCACTACCACTTCGGCTCCAAGAAGATGGTGCTCGAAGAACTGTTTGCGCAGCGCAGTGAGCCGATTGCCAAGCGCCGCCTGGAGTTGCTCTCTCAGGTGCGGCGCGACAAAAAAGGCAAGCCGGTGCTGGAAGACGTGCTGCATGCGTTTTTGCAACCAGCGCTGCAGGCCAGAGCGGAGCCGGGCGGCGCCTCTTTCGTCTTGCTGCGGGCGCGCATCGCTTTTGAGAATGCCGAGGTCAGGAAGGCCGTGTTGGGCAAGGCCTTCGACGCATCAAGTCGTGAATTCCTTCGCATCCTGGCGCAGGCCCTGCCGGATCTAGACCAGGACGAGATGTACTGGCGCTTTCATTTTGTTTTGGGCGCCATGGTTTACACGATGGCCGCTCCGGGGCGCATCGAGGCCATCACTGACGGGGCCGTCGACAGTACGGACAACGCCGCTGCCCTGGGCAGACTGGTCGCCTTTGCCGCTGCGGGCTTGAGAGCCTAAACCGACCGTTGTTTTGGCGCGGTGCGCCATGGTGATGATCTGGATCGCGCAAACCGTCGCGCACTTGGCACAACCGTTGCAGCGCTCAGCATCCTGCAGCACAGAAACCTTGCGCCATCCCTGCTGCTCGAAAGCAAAAAGCCCGGGCTGACAGGCGGCGATGCAGCGGCCACAGCCCGAGCAGCGCTCGGCGTCAATGAGGGGAATTCGCGCAGCCATTTTTCAGTGTTCACGGGGTTGCCGCTTTCATCATAAGTGAATCCGGCTGTTCCTGCAGCCCGCTACAACAGGGTGGCTAAGCTTGGTAGACCTTCTTCAAGAGTCGCAGCAGGGTCTTGCGTTCGCTGGCCGTCAAGTTGCTGGCGACCTCGTCTTCCAGCGCGAGTGCAGCGGCTTGGGCCTGCTGCAACAAGGCGATGCCTTCGGCGCTGGCATGCAGCCCGTTGGCGCGTCCGTCGCTCGGATGCGCGCGCTTGTCGATCAGGCCGCGCTTTTCCAGCGCGTTGATCATGCCCACCAGATTGGGCGGCAGGATGCCCAGCGTGCTGCAGAGCTGGCGCGAAGTGATGCCCGGGTTGTGCACAATCATCGAGGCCACCGAGAAGTCAACCGGACGCAACTTGTAAGGCGCCATGCGCTGCAGGAAAACGTCGATCACCGCCAGCGCCGCGCGGCGTGCGTTGTAGCCCAGAAGCGTTTCGACGCAGCTCGCGTCGACTTCGTCGATACATGGCTCGGCGGCAGGAACGGCTTTGGTCATGGTGCACACTGATTGTTGAGCTTCCGGACTTCGAACCTGTCATCCCGGACCTGATCCGGGGACGCAATGACAAATTGTGCCGCAATGACCATGCTGTATCCGTTCCTATGGGACAGTGTCATGAATTTCAAAAACATCAATTGGACTGCGTTAGTGCTGCATCGATGATGGCAAGGCGCGTGGCCAGCTCGGGCATGATCCAGCGCTGCACCGCCTGCGCAGGCGCCGTCCAGCGCGGCGCGGCGGCATCGCTGCTGCGAGCAATCTGCATCCAGGCCCAGTCCACCAGTGTCAGGCCGACGGCCCGCAGAAAATCCTCGGCCAGCCAGTAGGCCAGGGTGTCGTCCTGTGCTGCAGCCTGCAGCAGGCGCTGTGTGTGCTCGCGCAGACTGGTCAGGCGCGAGAGCAAGCGTGCTTGTGCCGGCACAGCCGGGTCCAGATCGGCGCCCAGTTCGGCCAGCCAGAGATGGAAGGCCAGCGCCCCATCGGGCAGGACCTTGCGCACCAGCAGGTCGATCGCCTGGATCTCATTGCTGCCCTCGTAAATCATGGTCACGCGCGCATCGCGCACATGCTGCTCGATGCCGGATTCACGCACATAGCCGTGGCCGCCAAAGACCTGCAGACACTCGCTGCCGCCGTAAAAAGCCTGCTGTGTGAAGAGCGCTTTCAGGATCGGTGTGCTCAGGCTGCACCAGCGCTGCGCGGCCTCGCGGCGCTCTGCACTCGGGTGCTGTTTGGCGATGTCAAGTTCGAGCGCCGTCCGGTAGGCAATCACGCGTCCGGCATCAATCCAGGCGCGCTGGCTGTCCAGAATGCGGCGCATCGCGGGGTGCTCGCCGATCAGATCGGCGGCGCTGGCAGCGCCCGCGTTGGCGCGTGCCTGTGCCGCCTTGTGCCCCGGTGCGCGCATCTGCCGGCGCTCACGGGCGTAGTCGTCCGCTTTCTGCCAGGCAGCTTCGAGCAGACCGATGCCCTGCAGCGCCACGTGCAGGCGCGCCGAGTTCATCATGACAAACATGGCGTTCAGGCCGCGCCCGCTCTCGCCAATGAGCCAGCCGGTCGCTGCTTCAAAGCGCATGACGCAGGTGGCACTGCCGTGCAAGCCCATTTTTTCCTCAATGCGCTCACAGTGCACGGCGCTGCGCGAGCCGTCCGGCAGAAACTTCGGTACCAGAAACAGCGACAGGCCCTTGGGTCCGGGCGGCGCATCGGGCAGACGCGCCAGCACCAGGTGCACGATGTTGTCGCTCAGGTCATGCTCGCCGCTGGAGATGAAAATCTTGCTGCCACTGATGCGGTAACTGCCGTCTGCCTGCGCCACGGCGCGTGTGCTGACCAGTCCCAGGTCGCTGCCAGCATGCGGCTCGGTCAGGCACATGGTGGGCAACCACTCGCCAGTGGCGAGTTTGCTGAGGTAACGCTCCTTCAGTTCCTGTGTGCCATGGGCTTTGAGGCAATCGTAGGCGCCGTGCAAGAGGTCCGGCGCCATGGTCCAGGCGTGATTCGCGCCGCTGAGCATCTCGAACAGCATGGCTTCCAACACCGCCGGCAATCCCTGGCCACCATCTTCCGGCGCCGCAGCGAGCGCCGGCCAGCCGGCTTGCCAGAAGGCCTGGTAGGCGTCCCGAAAACCCGGTGGCATGGTGACAGTGCCTTCACTCCAGCGCGCGCCGGTCTCGTCACCAATGCGGTTCAGTGGCGCGATCACGCTGGCCACAAACTTGCCGGCTTCATCCATCAGTTGCGTCATCAGGTCGGTGTCGACTTCAGCGTGTGCTGGCAGTTGCTGCAACTGACGCTCAGCGTGTACGACCTGCGTCAGTACATAAAGCATTTCATCGGTACGGGGTTTGAATAGCATCTTTGTCAGTGCTCTTGAGCGTTGAGCAATTCGCCGGCGCAAGTCTCAGGCTTGTGTGGGCCGCGGGCGCCGTGGTGGGTGACTCCGCGGATGTCCCCCGGCCTTCGGCCTCCGCCTTTACTCCGCTGCGTCACCCACCGCAACGCCGGCGGCAACAAGCGTATGTGGTCGACCCTGCTGGCATCCCAGCACTGCATGCTTGATCGGGCTGTTGGGGCATTCAGCGCAGCGGCATAAAGGAGGAGTCCGAAGGACGGGGGACAGCCGCGGAGCTGAGTGCCACAGCGGCCCGATCCACTCGACCTGCTGAGCGGATTTGCAAAATTGGGGCAGTCGTTATCTCTGGCGAAATCCATAAATTTCACTGGCACAACGCCTTGATCATCTGCGGCACAGCAATCGCCCGGATCCGGTCCTCGCCCGGCAGCCGTATGCAAAAGGCCCGCGTCTCTACGCCCTCGCACAGCACGTCTTCACCGCGCATGATGACGTGGCGGAACAGGAAAGCCTTGTTGCGCCACTCCTGGATGTTGGTGTGAATCTGCAGTGTCTCGCCATAGGTGGCCGGTCGCATGAACTTGACCTGAATCTCGAGCAGCGGATCGCCGAAGATGCCGGTGGTCTTGATCAGTTCGCGCCAGGGCGGCACGCCGCACTTCATGAAGAAGTGCAGCGACGATGCATCCATCCACTTGGCAAAGTTGGGAAAGAAGACGATGCCTGCGGGGTCGCAGTCACCGAACATCACATTGACTTCGTAGATTACAGTTTTACTCATAGTGCCCAGTTTAGCGGCCGCTGACGCGCAGCACCAAGGCAACAGCGGAGTCGCCCGCAGCGCAGCCACCAAACGCGCCGACACCGCCACCACGCAGCGCCAGTTCCTCGATCAGTTCGATCACGCTGCGCAAGCCGGTCGGGCCCTGCGGATGGCCCCAGATCAGCGAGCAGCCGTAGTTGTTCATCTTCTCCAGCGGGAAACCGGTCTCTCGTGCAAAGGCAATGTCGTTCACGGCAAACGGGTTGTGCGTCTTGACGGAATCGAGGTCTATGAGTTCGAGTTTGGCATTCTTCAGCGCCGCCATGATGGCCGGTGCCACGGCCATCGGCATATGGCCTTTCTCGACTCGTGCCTGACCAAAGCCGAGCAACTCCACCACGATGGACTTGTCGAGTGACACCTCATCTGCCTGCTCGCGCGTGGTCACGATGACGCCTGCATTGCCGTCGGCCGGATGCGTTTGCGAGCCGAAGGTCACGGTGCCACCCGGTTTGACGGGTTTGAGTATGGCTAGCCCTTCCACGGTGGTGGCGAAGATGCCGTCGTCGGCGCTCAGCGTGCCGATCTGTTTGCGAAAACCCGAATCGGTGATGGGCGTATCGACCATGTAGCGGCGCTGGAAGGCGCGGTCATTGGTCAGCGCTTACTGGTACTGGGCGTAACGTGTCAGCGCCACATCGTGCTGTTCTGCGGTGCTGATGGAGAACTTTGCCGCCACGTTTTCTGCCGTGTCGAGCATGGCGTTTCTGGCGTAGGGATCCATGGCAAAGTTGTCCAGCACCCAGCGCTCGGTGATGCCGGTGCCGCCGGGGGCGGAAGGGTCCGGGTAGTAAACGATCGGCCCATTGGAGCAGCGGTCGGCCATGATCAGCAAGGCGCACTGCGCCGAGCCATCAGCCACTTGCGCGGCTGCCATCTGCAGCGAACGTGCGCTGGTGGCGCAGGCTTGCTGCACAGTGGGGCCGGCCACCTGGTCAATGCCCATCATGCCCGTCACCCAGGGCAAGCCGTAGAACACGCCGTGCTGCGGATTGGTGACGCCCAGAATGCCCAGATCAATGCGGTCCATCGGGAAGTGTTTGTCGGCCAGCGCCTGCTTGCCGACGTTGGCGGCCAGCCGCAGGCTGTTGAGGTGGCCAATCGGCCCCTGCCATTTGGCAAAAGGGGTGGACCAGTAAATGCCGTAGGGAATGAATGCGCGGGTCATAGGGTTCTCCAATTGATCGTTTCAGCCAGGATAAAAGTGCTGTCATCCAGCATTCGCAGCTTGTCATCCCGGACTTGATCCGGGATCCAGTGGTACGCGAGCACTGGATTGCGGGTCGTGGCCCGCAATGACATACCGAAGGTTCGCAATGACAAATCGAAGGTGCGCACTGACAGACCCAAGGCCCGCAATGACTGGCGAAGTTCGACTGATCATCAGCTGGTAGCCTGCTGACGCAGTACGCGTTTGAGCAGTTTGCCGCTGGGGCTCTTGGGAAGTTCCTTGACGATGTCAACCTGCGCCGGCACCTTGTAGGCGGCAATGTTTTGACGGCAGTAGGCGATGACGTCCTCGGCTGTGAGCGTCGCGCCGGCCTTGAGCACGACGGCGACGATCACTTTCTCACCCTGCGCACCAGCGGGAATGCCGTAGACAGCGGCTTCCTGCACACCGGGCAGCTTGTACAGATACTGCTCGACTTCGGCCGGCCAGACCTTGAAGCCCGAGACATTGATCATGTCCTTGACGCGGTCGGTGATGTAAACGTAGCCGTCCTTGTCCATGCGCCCGACGTCGCCGGTGTGCAGCCAGCCGCCGCGCAGCGAGGCCTTGCTCTCGTCCGCCCGGTTCCAGTAACCCTGCATGACACCATCGCCGCGAATCACGATCTCGCCCTGCTCGCCAAACGGCAGTTCACCATCTGACTCGTCGAAGATCTTGAGTTCGAAGCCATCGACGGCGCGCCCGACCGAGCCGAAGCGGTGCTCCACGCTGTCGTTGTAGCAGGAGAAGGGAGAGCACTCTGTTAGGC
>Ga0194063_10001574_pt1 | contig 14742 bp, 15 predicted proteins | sample SepL3720m_MetaG_FD_155459 | JGI IMG/M metagenome (GOLD analysis project Ga0194063, IMG submission 155459) | Anoxic zone freshwater microbial communities from boreal shield lake in IISD Experimental Lakes Area, Ontario, Canada - Sep2016-L373-20m | ecosystem: Environmental > Aquatic > Freshwater... | reverse complement strand
TTTCAATTGCATCTTTTAAATTGTTATAATCATCGTTACTGACAGGGAAAAATCCAGCATAAACAAATGGCTTAACTAACTTGTAACCTGGCAATTGTGAATCCGTATGAGATCTTCGAGTCGTGACCGTATCGCCAACCCTAGCGTCACGAGTCGTACGAAGGTTAGTTACAATATAACCAATCTCACCTGTCGCCAAATCTAAGCCAGCTTTCATTGTCGGCTGCAAAACTCCAACTTCTAGCGCAATACCGCTAGCATTAGTTGCCATCATTTCAATAATGTCGCCTTTTTTAATAAGACCATCAACAATCCGAACGTATAAAATAACTCCCCTATAATCGTCATAATAACTATCAAAAATAAGGGCTCTTGATGGGGAAGTCTCATCCCCTTTTGGTGGTTCAACTTTTTCAACAACTGCATCCAGTACTTCTAATACCCCTTGACCAGTTTTTGCACTAATCTTAAGAATATCTTCTTCCTTGCAACCAAGTAAATTAATAATTTCTGCACTTACTCGATGGACATCGGCTGCCGGAAGATCAATCTTGTTTAAGACCGGAATAATCGTCAAATTTGCATTCATGGCCAAATATACATTGGCAAGAGTTTGAGCTTGAATGCCCTGGCTAGCGTCAACAACTAAAATAGCACCTTCGCAAGCTTGAAGCGATCGACTTACTTCATAACTGAAATCAACATGACCCGGAGTATCAATTAAGTTTAGATCATAGCCTTTATAGACCATTCTAACTGGGGCTAGCTTAATAGTAATTCCCTTTTCACGTTCTAAGTCCATGCTATCAAGTAGCTGAGACTTCATATCTCGCTTCTGGACAGTCCCAGTTAGCTCAAGCATACGATCAGCAAGCGTAGACTTCCCATGATCGATATGGGCAATAATACAAAAATTACGAATTTTATCTATGGTCATATTTACTTTGGCCTAACAGACAATATCTTCTTAACCCGCTCTATAATTGGGTCAACTTCTGATAATCTAAATAATTTACTTAAAATTACATAACAGATGCCGCTAACAGCAACTATTAAACCGAACTTTGGGAAGCTAACGAAGAAGCTTCTATCTGTAATACTCAAAGGAAAACTAATAACACAAATATATGAGACTATACCCATAATAGCCGCTGCTGCTATCATCCTACTGACCGAGTGAATAAATGGACCGTCAAATAAGCCTTTAATAGTTTTTGACATAACTACAAATAATATTGAGACTTCGGTTACGGCAACGATTGAAGCTGCCCAAGCCAAGCCATAAACTCCCATATCTAACCTCATAGTGAACCAAATCGCTAGGAATATGTTTAACCCAATAGCGAAAAATGAAATATACAGTGGAGTCTTGGTATTTTGTTGAGCATAAAAACTTCGAGAAGCGATATGATAGACTGATCTAAACAAGATGCCTACGACTAAAATGCCTAGGATATTAGACATCAAAGAATCACCACCATTCTTGATGAAGTTAATTAAATAACCACGTCCAAAATAGGTAATTACTGTAACTGGCAAAGCAAGCCATATAATTACTCTTAAGACTGCCTGCAATTCCTTTTTAAATAAATCTGGTCTTCCCTGGCCTAGTCTTTCAGCCATCTTCGGAAAAGCAGCAGTACTAATTGCTACTCCGATTAGATTAACTGGCACAAATGACAAAGCCGACGCTTGCTGATATGCGCGAATAGTACCAGCTGCCATTCTAGAAGCTAAGTTAGTTTCAACCATACCATTAACGTAATCTATACCCTGGTCGAGAGACCTAGCGGGTAATAGCGACAAAACTTTCTTAAAGCCTTGATTTTTCCAATATATTTTAAATCTATAGTCAAAGCCCATCCCAAATAAACCAATACAACTAATTAATAGTTGCATAACAGATCCAAGAACCACACCAAGGGCAACTCCCATTATTCCGCCTTCAAATATCTGCCAACCAAATATATTTATTCCATTTGTGAAGAACATAACACCGATAATAATCCCGATGTTGTAAACTGCTGGTGCTATTGCAAAAAATGTAAAGCGTCCGATTGCCTGTTGCATACTAGATATCACAGTTGCAATCGCAAATAAGAATGGGTTGATGGCAATAACCCGCATCATACTAACAGCAAGTGCCCTGCTAGACTCATTTAGACCGGGGCCAACAATATATCTAATCAAAGGTTCAGCAAATATTATTATTAGGATACTAGCAATTAGAGTAACTATCGCCATTAAATTTAAAACACTTGAAGATAATTCCCAGGCCGATTTCTTATTATTATCAGCCAACCGTTGGTTAAATACTGGAATAAATGTGACGCTAAGAGCACCAGATACTAATATAAAGAACATGAAATCGGGCACCGAGAAAGCAACTGTATAGGCATCAATTCCCTGAGGGTAGGTAGAATAATATAAACCATTCAATTGTCGATCACGGAACAACCCGAGCATGCTGGATAGTAAGGTTGAGCTCGCTAGTAGTGTAGCCGCTAACTTAAGCGGCAGTTTGATGTTGGCACGAGCGACAGTACTTCTAAATCGTCCCATATATATTGCCAGGCCTAATAAAGCTTAGCCTCCTTTGGCAAAACTGAATCTTTTAATATTTCAATTACTTGCTCTTCATCAATCGTTTCTTCATCAAGTAGCGCCTGAGCTAATTTATCCAAACCAGATCGGTTATTACTAATAACCGCCTCTGCCCTTGTTGCAGCTTCTTTGATTAAAGTAGCGACTTCTTTGTCTATTTCTTTGGCTGTATCATCACTATAAGGCCTCTCATGAGTCATACGATCAAACATCATTCCACCATTGTCTTCATGGAAAACCTGATCACGTAGCCCAGTGCCCATACCTTGCTCAATCACCATTTCTCTAGCAATCTCAGTTGCATGCCTTAAATCTGCACCAGCCCCAGTTGTTACTCGGTCAGGACCATAAATCAATTTTTCAGCAATTCTTCCACCAAGCGCACGAGCCAAAACATCCTTAAATTCAATTACGCTAGTGTAGCTTTTATCTTCTGGGGGTAAGAACCAAGTGACACCACCTGTTGAACCACGAGGGATAATAGTTACTTTATGAACTGGATCGCTATCTGGTAATAAATGCCCTACGATAGCATGACCTGCCTCGTGATAAGCTGTCATTTGCTTCTCTTTATCACTCATAATCTTTGTCTTTCTCTCAGGCCCAATCGCTATCTTTTCAAAAGCTTCAGTTAAATCAGCGTTACTAATCTTTTTAGCATTACGACTAGCGGCCACAATAGCCGACTCATTAGCAATGTTTGCAAGATCAGCACCAGACGAACCAGCTGTCTTTGCAGCTAGAGAATCTAATTTAACGGTTTCATCCATTGGCTTATTCTTGAAGTGAACTTGTAATATCGCTAATCGATCTTTACGCTCTGGTAACATAATATTTGTCCGACGATCAAAACGTCCTGGTCGAAGCAAAGCTGGGTCGAGCACATCAACTCGGTTAGTAGCCGCTAGAACTATAACATTGGCATCATTTTCGAAACCATCCATTTCAACTAAGATTTGGTTAAGGGTTTGCTCACGCTCATCATGACCACCGCCCATACCGCTACCACGACGACGCCCAACAGCATCAATCTCATCAATAAAGATAATCGATGGGGCATTCTTCTTAGCCTTTGCAAATAAATCACGAACTCGACTGGCACCAACACCAACAAACATTTCAACGAATTCTGATCCAGAAATTGAGAAGAAGGGAACATTGGCTTCACCAGCTACAGCTCGAGCTAGTAATGTCTTACCAGTTCCTGGGCTACCAACAAGAAGTACGCCTTTTGGTATTTTGGCACCAAGTGCCTCATATTTTTTTGGATGTTTTAGAAAATCGACAACTTCTTGTAGGTCCTGTTTAGCAGATTCGCTACCAGCAACATCAGCAAAAACAACTTTCTTCTTATCAGCACCATATAATTTAGCTTTCGATTTTCCAAATCCCATAGCCTGATTATTCTGGCCTTGAGCTTGTCGCATCATAAAGAAGAAGACAGCCGCAATTAATACTATTGGGATAATGATCGAAGCTAAGCTCCAAATAGTATTACCTGTAGTTGAAGGCTGCACAATTGTAAGTTCAACTGGAGCGTCACTTTTTAGGCCTTGCTCTTGGATACTGCTGTCCGATTGTTTAACAGATTTTTCAGTTGGCTTATCGCTACCTTTTGGAGTAACTTTAATATCATTACCTTGAATTTCAATCTTAGTAATCTGGCCTGTGTTTGCTCGATTAACGACGTCCGAGAGCGCAACCTCTTTTAAGTTATCGGCAGGGGATAGTAAGGCAAATCCGCCCATAATTATTGCTATAATAATTACCCAAAAAATACCTAATCGAACTAGATTACTTGGTTTCTTATTAAAATTTATTGGATTAGGTGGTTTTATTGCCATGAAGAATTACATATCCCTTTCGTATCATCAGCGTTTTTAATTTCTGTATCTACTTTAACAGTTCTACAGTAAAATTACGAGAGGTGAAGTTAATTTTTACACCACCGCCAGCAGTATATTTTTTACCTGCTTTAATTGTTTTAATATTAAATAATAGCTTAAGCATTTGTGGCCGAGTCAGTCTAGCGCCGGTAATACATCTTAAACATTCAATTGCCGAGGCTTCACCTACATGGGTAAAAAAATACCGGCTGTAGCTCGGGCCATCACCAACTAACGATCTAACTTCCTGATCAACTACCTTTTTTATATCTTTTTGTGTCTCCCATAAGCATAAAACTTGTAATTTTTCATCATCAGACATTTTTGCAGTTTGTAAACGAACCCGATTCCTTAGATATTTATCGCTAGCATTTGTACTATCGTCACGCCACCTCAGTTTGTGTTTTTTTGCATAACTTAAAATTTCTTTTTTCGTTAAGTGGGTGAGTGGGCGAGTGATATCTGAATCCAGCACCGCCAATCCCCTCCAACCAGTTCCACGAAGTAAATTAATTGCGATAGTTTCAACAACATCATCACTGTGATGAGCCGTCACAACTATCCCATTATACTTAGCTGCTATCTCTCGTAAGAATCTATAACGGCAATCTCGGGCAATTTCTTCACTTGCCTCTCTACCTAGTTCTTCCCTTTTAGATTCAAATGGCAAATTATACATAATAGATAAGTTTTTAACAAACTCAGCATCCAAATGAGAATCATCCCTGATGCCATGGTCAAAATGCGCAACGACTAACTCCAAATTCTTTTTTTTAGATAACATATCCAGCAATACAACTGAATCGATGCCACCCGAAACGGCCACAATATAACAAGCTGCTGGCTCTTTAATCTTTTTCATCAGCCTACCCTTTTAGACAATAAATAGCCTAACCAAATACCAAAAAACCCACCAATAGTACTACCTAATATGCCCCATAAGCTAAAGATATCCTCACCAAAAATTGTTGGTAGGTACCCGCCGATTAAGCCAAAAACTAAAACAAAAAACAAAATTATAGTTTTATTCATATTATTAAGTATACAACTAAGACTAGCACTCTGGAAAAACACTTTATTTTTTGTTACAATAACAAAGTTACACGGTAGCGTAGCTCAGTTGGTTAGAGCGCGAGACTCATAAGCTCGAGGTCACAGGTTCAATTCCTGTCGCTACTACCATAAGAATTTAAAAATAAGAGGCCAATTTAGCCTCTTATTTTATTACTTCTTTATAAATGTTCTAATGCCAGTAAATAGGCTAGAGGTAGCAGTGCCATCATTATTCAAAGTCAATAAAACTGTATTGCCACTACCATGAAAACTAATATCTTCGCGAAGATTTAATTTAGATTGGTCGTCTAGCCCTACTCGAGTCTGGAATTCAATCATAACTTTATCAGAGTAAATATCATATGTGCCGATCTTTACTTCACCACCAAGGCAGCTACTGTCAGATAAGACAGCAATACTTTGGTCTTTATATAAAGATAATACAGAAACCGAATTACACGGATCACCATTTACCGTAATGCCTACTTCATTATAGGTATAAATTTTATAAATATCATTACTTATTAAGCCTGCGACTGGGCTAGAAATTATTGCATCATTATCTTTTGCAGCTTCTTCAGTTGAGTTTGCCAAAGTAGCGCATTTTTCTTGATTTAGATAATAATAAACACCTACGCCAACTACAGATAGCAATATTAAAACTACAGCAATTAATATAGCGACTAAGGCTTTATTATTTTTAGGCCTCTTTGTTATTTCTGGTTCAATTTTCTGTTCTTGGCTAATAATTTCGTCATCCATTATATTTAACTCCTTAAAATTTTATCTAAAGATTCATTAAATTAATTATAGCATCCAGCCTTTTAAAGATACTTATCCATAACCTTCCTGATAGAAGATTCAATAAATACTCTCCTATCTCGGATAATAATCCCCACATTCTGAGATTCTTCATCTTGGTAGTCTATTAAAAACTGCCTAACATAGTCTCCTAGTAATTTATTCTCTTTTAGGATGCCTTGGTGATATTCAGGTAATAGGAGCTTATGGGATTGTTCTGATACTTGTTTGCCTGTTTGATCAACAATACTGGCCCAACAAAATATCTCATAATCACCGTTACTATCTGGGTGGTAGCCGACTTCAACCCCAATTCCAATATCCGCATTTTTATGCTCAGCAAGTGCATTCTTAGCACGATTTAAAGACCCCGTTCTAGTTTCATCATCACTTATAGGTTGCTCGGATACCCCGCTTGGCACATCTGATGGCAGCAGCTTATAGTCAATTTTCAGTTCATCTAAAACATCACTCAGATATTTGATCTTCGGCTCAGACATTGTCCCAACAGCTATTCTCATGCTCTGATTATATATCAGTAAAGAGAAAGATATAATCACAAAAACAAAGATAATATATACTAGTTATATGAATAATGATTTACTCGAATATTTAAAGATAAATATATTCCCCTTATACAACAATAACGATAATGGCCACAATTTAACTCATCTTAACGATGTACTTGACCGTAGCCTTAAATTGGCCCCAGAGTATGACCTGGATCATAATATGGCCTATACTATTGCAGCTTACCATGATTGCGGCTGCCATATAGATAGAGAAAACCATGAGAAAGTTTCGGCTGATATATTTCTAAAAGACCAAAAAATGAAACAGTTTTTCAACAAGCAGCAAATTAAAACCATAAAAGAGGCAATTGAAGACCACAGAGCCTCAATAGAAGGCGAGCCAAGAAGTATTTATGGTAAAGTCGTCAGCTTAGCAGACAAGAACACTAGCGTTGGAATGGTTTGCCGACGATCATATGAGTTTACAAAAGGAAAATACCCCGATCTAAGCTTTGATGATGCATTTAATGAATCATACGATTTTATGAAAAAGAAATTTGGCGAAGACGGTTATTCAAAACCGTTTATTGAGGATGACGTATATAAAAACTATATATTAGAACTCCGAAGCCTGTTATCCGACAGAGAAAAATTTAAAAAGATATATAAAAAGCACAATAAGATAAAGTCTTAATGCCACTATTGTTGTAATATAAGATTATGAAGAATTTTTTAATTAAATTAAAAAATATCAAATTAGACTTAAATAAATCTATGGCTGAGCCAAATAAAGCGAGCTCTTTAAACATAATAAAAAGGCTGTTTATTTTTTATTGGATATTCGCCCTACTTGGACATTATGCGGAAATTATCTGGTCAAAATTTCATCATATAATAGATAGTGGCTATGTGTGGCGTCCCAATATGCCAACAGTAATCCCTCTTGCCTCTCCTTATGGTATTGGAGCAGTAGCAATAATTGTCATAATCTGGCCACTTATAAAAAAATACAAGATAAAGCCACTAACCGTTTTTATCTTAAATATTATAATTAGCGGCATTATAGAATATTTCTGTGCTCTTTATGTAGTTATGATCTACGGGTCTAACCTATTTTGGGATTACTCAAACCAACGTTTTAATATACATGGCTACGTTAGTTTAGAGAGTGTTTTAGTATTCAGCATAGCCGCCACATTATTTTTATATCTATTCTACCCAGTATGTAATAAAGCTATTAGACGACTCGATCAACAACAATTAAATATCCTATTCTGGGTATTATTTACAATTCATGCAATCGATTTATTGTATTTGGCAATTAAATAATAGGCGAGTATTAATTTGATTTATTACTAATAGATTCTTTATACCCATTTACCAATGACTGCACGTTAGAGATTCGATCAGACAAATAATGGAATCCCTCCCTAATTAACCGCCCGTCATAATCGGCGATAGCCTCTTCTTTGTTTTTGAATTGGCCTATAACATCCTGACGGTATTCATCAATAAAGCGCTTCATTTTGTCCTTATCGCCCTGGTAAGTATAAAATGTCATAGAGGCAAATGTGTCTGATCTAATTATTAATGTTACCGCCTCGTCAGATAAATCAGGAAAATTAGTTAAGTCGACTGAAGCCCCAAAATCGATGAAATAAACATCACCTTCAGGTGTAATAATAGTGTGAGATTTAGAAAAGTCATCTGAAAGTAGTTGATCATTAATCAGTATCCCTTTCCCATGGATCTTCTTAATATTATCGCTGATCTTTTTACCTATCATATTCATAAAATCAGGCGTAGAAGTAGCCGGGTCTAATTTGTTAATCGCCTTGCCTTCTATAAATTTTTCAATTATAAGTCCATTTAGAGACTCGAATTGTTCTGGGGCAACTCCAATTTCAGCCATGTCCTTGGCAATAGCCGGCTCTTGACTGTTTTCAAGCGTCTTAACTATATAAGCGCAATCATCAAAAGATATTTTCACAACAAAATCTCTTGTCCCATTATTTATTGCTTCGACTTTAGGCCTTTCATTATTCTTTGCGATTCTATCCCCAATTACTGGCATAAAAAGGAAAATTCGATACTCAGCCATTAAGGGGTCATTTTTCATTTTTTCCAGTAGGTCTGGGCTCAGTTCACCTTGACGATTAAAAAACTGCCTAATAACCAAGACTTCTCCATCACTAAAAACAAAAGGCTTAAACTCATCAGGTTTGTCACTATGATCTTTATTTGTCTCCATAATTAGAGTCCATTATACGCTATAGACATAACTCTACTTAATCACGTTTGCTAATTTGGGCTTTATATTAGCTAACGACTGCTTATAATCAGCCTTATCGTCTAGATAATCCGCATAAACTGGCGTCGTGCCGAATAGGTTGATTAGTCTATCCGGCTGAAGCCAGTCCGAGAGTCCAATACCAAAATAGGCATGAATGCTTGAATACAGATAAGCCTGCCAATCACCCGATGCCAAATGAATATAGCGACTAATCTGACCTAAATCCAAGTCGGATAATATAATAGCTGCCCTGTAGCGGCTCTCAAAAAGGGGACCAGAGCGATGGTATTTTTTATTAAAATAAATACTATAGCTAGTCATAATTGCATGCATTAATCTTGCGATTGCTCCTTTATCATCTTGGTAGAAAAGAAGATGCAAGTAATTATCAATCAAACAATAGCCTATTATTTCAACTTGACCTCTTAGGTGTTTATATTTCCTACCTAATTTATCTGAAGATTGCTCAAGAGATAAATGGCGCTCAAATAGACTAAGAAAAAAATCATAATCTTCACCACTTTTAAAAATAGGCTGACGGCCGACACCGTGAGTATAAACGTGATAATAACTTTTTTCGATGTCTACCCTGTCCACATTTTTTGCTGGCATATAAATATATATTACATAACAATATACATGACTACAAGGTTCAACCTTGAATATGAACTATTATGCTTATATATAAAATAATCCCTTTTGGTTAAGAGATTATTTTCATATTTTTTAATGTATACTTTATTCGTTTATATCTAATGAACCAATTTCAGATTCACGACGAGCTATAAAACCAAGTAACTGTTTAGTGGTCCTCTTGATTTTCCAAGTTTCTAATTCCTGGGTTTCGTTTGATTCAAATTCTTGCTCTTTCATTTCAACTTTCCTTTTTTTGTTTTTATTGTTTGATAAATCTATTTAAGCATAAGCTGTTCAAAAAAGCAATACCTTTATGCCATATTATCCCATTTTCTTTGACTGTATGGTGTTGGTTATGCTATAAATTAGATTGAGGAAATATATAAAACAAAAAAAATATGAGCATCGCCGCCTCTCTAGCAATTATAATCTTAGCTGCTTTAATCCACAGTAGCTTTCAATTAAGTCTAAGCGTATTAACAATACTCAGTGGCCATACTATTGGCTCAAAGAATACACAAAAGAAATTATTTAGCTTAACAACTAACTTTTTATTCGGCGCTGGAATAATTACATTACTACTAATGTCTGTCATCGTCCTAATACTAATAAACCTTTTCGGGTCTAACTCACCTCAAGTTATTTGGGCAGGCGGATGCGGCTTATTATTTGGGGTGGCTATATCAGTATGGCTATTTTATTACCGAAGACAAAAGGGGACTGCCCTTTGGATTCCTAGGGGAGTCGCAAAGTATTTAATGGTTAGAACCAAAGCCACAAAAATGAAATCTGAAGCTTTTGGTTTAGGGATGATGAGCGTAATGGGTGAAATATTGTTTATTATTGCCCCGCTATTTGTCGGATCACTTGCTATTACTCAATTACCTGCTCCGTGGCAAATACTTGGCATAATAGTCTATGCTGAGATTTCCCTATCTTCATTGTCAATAATTTGGTTCTTAATTGGCAGAGGAAAATCCTTAAGTAAAATTCAAAGATGGCGCGAGAATAATAAATACTTCCTTCAGTTTGTTGCTGGCGCTGGGTTAATTGTTTTAAGTTTATTTGTATATGTTTACGAAATACTAGGCACTACTGTTGGGGGACTGTAAATGAGCTCGACTGTCGAAATAATCAAAGGGGGCGGCGACCGTCCGTCTGAGACATTCAAGCGCAATAAACTTTATAAAAGCCTTGTATCTGTTTGTATGAGCGTTAAAATACCACAAGGCCAGGCCGAAGATATCGCTGGTAGCGTCTGCGATAAAGTCATTACTTGGCTAAAAGATAAGTCGGAAGTTACGAGTAATGACATCCGAACAGCTGCCGCTAAACATTTAAAAAAGTTGCACCAAGAAGCAGCCTATCTATACGAGCAACACCATATAATCATCTAAGCTAAAGGGGACCGAGAATGGCAAAAAAATATGAATTCGATTACGACCTAATTGTTATCGGCAGTGGAGCTGGCGGTAGCGCTGCTGCAACTATTGCAGCCAGAGACGGTAAGCGAGTAGCGATTGTTGAGGCTGAAGCTTTCGGTGGAGATTCTCCTAACTGGAGCGATATCCCAAGTAAAGCTCTAATGCATGCCGCTACTTTATACGATGAAGCTAGACATGGCGAAAAATTTGGACTTCGCTCATCAACACTTGGCTATAATTACCCTTTAATCCGTGCCTGGAAAGATCTAGCAGTTAAACGAACTGGCTCAGCTAATAATCGTAAATACTATGATAGTCTAGGCATCAATGCATTTTCCGGTACTGCTCATTTTATATCTCCTAATGAAATTAGTCTTAATCGTCAACATTTTTCAGCTGAGAACTTTATAATTGCAACTGGTGCAATATGGGCTATTCCAGAGATTCCTGGCCTAGACACCATCAATTACCTAACCCCTAGAACAATTTTAGAAACAATTAAACCGCCAAAAACCTTATTAATTATTGGCGGTAATGATACTGCTGTCGAAATTGCTCAATTAATGGCAATATTTGGGACTAAAGTTTATATAGTTGAATCTTCAAGTCGACTTTTGCCAAATTATGATAGGGAAGTGGGGGAGTTACTTGAACGAACATTAGCCGAACAAAAAGGTGTTACTACCCTAACCCACTCTAATGTCGTATCTGTAAACAAAGAAGGTTTAGTAAAACGCGTTATTATATCCCGCGGTGGCAGCGAAAAATCTGTTAAGGTTGATGAAGTATTAATCGCCGATGGGCGCTCACCTTCAGTTGATCTAGGGTTAGAAAATGCTGGCGTCAAGTTCACATCTAAAGGCATAAAAGTTAACTCTTTCCTTCAGACCAATGTTAAGCATATCTTTGCATCCGGTGAAGTTTTAGGAAGAGACAGCCAAACCCATACTGCCCTGCTAGAAAGCCAAATAGCAGTTAACAATATGTTTAAACACAATAAAATTGAGATAGATTATACTGTCAATCCAAAGGTTATATTCACCCACCCCGCTATTGCAATGGTTGGATTAACAGAGGATGATTGCTCCAAGAAAAAAAGAGCCATAAACCAGGCAATTGCTCCACTTAATATTATTGCCCGCAGCAACACAGCCGACTTTAGAGATGGTTTTGTAAAAATTATCACTGACAAAAAAGGAGTAATCCTTGGTGCGACAATTTTTGCCCCTGCTGCAGGTGAATTAATCCATGAGCTTGCTCTAGCTATAAAATGCAAGCTAACTGCAAATGATGTCGCTCAAACTCCACACGCTTTCTTAAGTTGGAGCGAAGCCATTCGCGTCGCTGCCGGTAAATTGGCATGAAAAAACCCCGAATATAGATCCGGGGGGTTCAACCTAATATTTAATACTTCTTATTGTATTGCTAATTTTCGTGCCCTAGGACAGCCCCAGCCCTTAATTGTACTACCCGCATAAGCAGAACCAATTCGAACCTTTTTGAGCTCTGGAATTCTATGAATATATGGAGAATTAGTTGGTTCAATATTTTGACCTTTTCCTTCATTTATACAATATCCCCCCATAATAGGGTTTGGCAAAAGATCCCCAAAAGCGGGGGCAATGACCGGACAAAATACCATCGCAGACATTATTTCGCTGTGCGCTAAGTATCTGCCAAGATGATCAAAAGCCATCTCTTTTTCCCAGTAACCTAACGGAGCGACCTCATCAACAAAGAAATCAACCGCTACCCATTCCGCACCTGGTGCATGAGTTTCTGAAATCTGGCTAAGTAAAGTCATATGATCATGGTGGGTGCTAAACGGAAGTCTAATTTTTTCAAACTCTTCTGGATCTTTATACAAATGCCATAAAGCTTCCATTGTTATCTGAATTTTCCGTTTGCTAATTCTATCAAACAAATATATACAAAATATCGGGATCTCAGTTGCAGTTTTTGGCTCAAAAGATGTTGATTGAAAGGGAGTATTGTTAATATCGTACCCCCAACCAAGATTTTTGTTATACATCGTAAAATCCTGGTACTGCTTGTCTAACTGGTTTTGCGATCTACAAAATTTAACTAAGTCTAACAGTTTTTGAGTTTTATCCATGGTAAAGTCTCCTTCTGGCCGACTAATCAAACAATGCAGATCTAGCAATGTTTTATCTCAAGTATCTTGAGAACGGCACACTATCCACCAATAGTGTGCTGCCCTCAAAACAAAAAAGACTGAACAAGTATTAAAATGTTAAGGTTCTAAAAAATATAATAACATAAAGTGTTCTAAGCACAAAAAAATGACCACATTCGTGATCATATTTTCTTGGTTGCGGGGGTAGGATTTGAACCTACGACCTGATGGTTATGAGCCATCCGAGCTAACCAGACTGCTCCACCCCGCGGCACATATAATAGATTAACAGATATGATTAATATTTACAACCCTATCGATTAGAGATAGATTTACTATTCCCACCAAAAAGAAAGTTCATCCATTGGCTAAAATTACTAAGCTCAACCGATTCATCCTGTAATTGGTCTGAATTAGTCGGTTTATCCATTGATTTAACAGTTTCTGAGTTAGGTGGTAGAATTACTACGCTCTCACCTGGCGTAACTAGCCCTAGGCGCGACCGAACAGCCAACTCCTTGTATTCATCCGTTTTATAGTAACGCTGCTCTAGCTGGGCGCTAGCGGTGTCTAATTGGGCTACAATTAATTGCCTTGATTTATCATCTAAGGTTTTTTGAAGCTTATAATTCTTTTGCATAACCTCTAGTGATCCATAAACCCAACCAATAGCTATAATAATCGCTATTAGAATAACTCCATTATTAAGCGTCAGGTAATTATGACGGATATGGTAGATAATGCGGCGTATGTTTATTTTTTTCATATTTTTCTAATATTTATTATAGTCTAACAGGTAATAATAGGCTATAATAACAAAGTCTGGGGGCGTAGCTCATCGGTTAGAGCAGGCGGCTTAAGAAGTATTATTCTAAATTGTATTGTAGATCTTATAACTAATTAAATCGGTTATAAAATCTACAATATGACATGAATAATCTTACAGGGCTACCTGAGAAGTAATTTTCAGGCGATATTCTGTCAAATTCGGGGAAGTCTTAATTTGCCATAGGGCAAAATGATAATCCCGAGCCAAGTCTATTTATATAATAGAAAGGTGTAGAGACTAGATGGCAGACATCCTTAATTAGGATGAAGGGATAGTCCAGCTTACAAATTCGAAAGATGTTGCGAAAGCAATAGTAAGAGCATAACCACTTGGTAGTTGGTTCGATTCCATCCGCCCCCACCAATAAAATAACCTCGCATTAGCGGGGCTATTTTATTGTCATATATTATTCACGCAGAGTCTGAAAAATTATAAACCGAGTGACTCATATATCACGATTGTACCTCTTCAAGCGCAATAGCTTTCAAGCGTTCTATATGGCCTCTCATGATTTCTTGATCGTGTCGAAGGACTTGCTCCCTTGTTGCTATTGGCCCATCGTAAAAA
>Ga0194063_10001571_pt1 | contig 14757 bp, 15 predicted proteins | sample SepL3720m_MetaG_FD_155459 | JGI IMG/M metagenome (GOLD analysis project Ga0194063, IMG submission 155459) | Anoxic zone freshwater microbial communities from boreal shield lake in IISD Experimental Lakes Area, Ontario, Canada - Sep2016-L373-20m | ecosystem: Environmental > Aquatic > Freshwater... | reverse complement strand
CGAAGCAGGCGACGTCTGCACCGTCCACCGCAACGAAATGACCCAAGGCGTCAACCTAGTGACAGCCCCCTATCCTGGCTACCCTACCGACATGCAGGCCCAGATGACCGCCCTTCTTGCGACCACCCCTGGCATCAGCGTCATCAAGGACACGATTTTTCCCCAACGCTTCATGCACTGCGCCGAGCTTAAACGCATGGGTGCCGACATCCGGGTCGACAACGGCACAGCCGTCGTCCATGGCGTTGCCCAGCTTTCCGCCGCACCCGTCATGGCCTCGGATCTCCGAGCCTCGGCGGCCCTCGTACTAGCCGCCCTCAAGGCCAAAGGTTCCACCGAGATCAGCCGCCTCTACCACATCGACCGCGGCTACGAACTCATCGACGAAAAGTTGCTCATGCTCGGCGCCCATGTCGAGCGGGTCAAAGACCGCTAAGCTCGCGCCCTGCTGCAATACTTCCATCAAACGTGGAAAGCATTGCAACGTAGACGATTGCAGCTAAAGACGATCCTGCACTCTTACGAGACAATTCATTTCCTGCCATTCGAAGCGTCTCACCAATGAGTGGCTGATCGGAAGTCCTGGATTCTTGCTTCCAGCTCATCGGCGCCGAGGGTTTCCATGCGGCGGGTGGAAAATGCCTCGCAGGCGAAGGAGGCGAGCATCGAACCATGGATGATGGCCTGCCGCAGTGCCTGAGTATCATAAGGCGGATGGCTCTGCGCGGCGAGATAGCCGGCCATGCCGCCGAGGAAGGTATCCCCTGCCCCCGTTGGATCGGCCACACTTTCGAGCGGGTAGGCGGAACAGCGGAAGATGTCGAATTCCTCACTTGCCGCTCCGCGCTTGGAAAAGAGCATGGCGCCGAACTCGCCGAGTTTGACGACGACGTTGCGCGGGCCCTTTTCCAGCAACAAGCGGCCAGCCTTCACGAGATTGGAGGTTCCAGCGAGGTCGCGGGCTTCGCCCTCGTTGAGGACAAAGAGGTCGAGGTGCGGCAGGACTTGATGGAGACGGTCGTTGGCGATGTTGATCCAGAGATCCATGGTGTCAGCGATCACAAAGCGCGGGGTGGATGAATCGGCTTGAACACCACACTGCTCGAGCATTTCGAGTTGATTGTCGGGCGACATATTGGCCAGCACCACGATCGGCGCGGCTGCGGACGCGGCAGGCACTCTGACTTGCCAGCTTTCTAGGACATTGAGGCCGACGCGGTGGGTCGTGCGCTCGTTCATGTTGGCATGGTATTCGCCGGACCATGTGAAGGATTCGTTTTCCGAACGCTCGACCCCGTGAAGGGTGATGCCGCGCCCTTCCAGCATGTCCAGATGCTCTTGAGGAAAATCATGACCGATGATTCCGATTAAATCGACCGGGCGACTGAAAAACGAAGCCGCGAGAGCTGCGTAGGCAGCGGAGCCACCGAGCAGGTTTTGAGCTTCAGCTTCAGGGGTTTTGACGTGGTCAATGGCGATGGTGCCACCAATGACGATTTTGGACTGGGAATGAGGCATGAGGGTAGTGAGTCAAGTGAACGCCGATTATTTTAAAAAAAGACGGCGCGATTGAACATCTTTTATTCTGCGCTCAGTCGCGCAGTGCTAAGACGGCATCTGCAGTCGCGGAGCGGATGTCGGCGGCCTTGAGCAGGGCGGAGACAATGACGACTCGACGCGCGCCCGCGGCGAGGACTTGGGGGAGAGTTTCGGGGGTGATGCCGCCGATGCAGAAAGCAGGGATTTTTGAGCCGACTTCACGCTCCATGGCCGCGATGTCCTGAAGCCCGATGGACGGACGACCCGCTTTGGTCGGGGTCGGAAACAGCGGGCCAAAGCCGATGCAGTCGAAGCCTTCGGCAAGGGCCGCGCGGGCTTGGTCAAGGGAATGGGTGGAACGACCAATGAATAAATCGGAACCGACGATTTTGCGGGCATCTGCAAGGGAACCGTCATCCTGACCGATGTGCAGACCATCGGAACCGATCGTTGCGGCGAGGGCGGCGTGGTCGTTGAGAACAAAAGGCACACCCGCCTGGCGGCAAAGCGGCAAGAGACGACGTGCGACTCGCTCAATCGTGGCGAGATCTTGGTTTTTCGCGCGGAGCTGGAGAAGACCCGCACCCCCCGCTAACAAGGAAGCGGTGACGGATTCTGCATTTTCTTCCGCGACGTAGCCGAGGTCGAGAATGCAGTAGAGACGGGCGTTATTCATAGGCCTTATAGGTCCTACAGGACCTATATTTGCTCACTGCTCACGCTCTTCCAAAAAGCGGGCGACCCAACCGATGTCATAAGTGCCAGCAGCGAAGTCGGGATGAGCGATGATTTCCTGTTGGAAAGGAATCGTCGTTTTGATGCCACGGATCATGAACTCGCCGAGGGCGCGCTTCATGCGGGCAATGGCAATTTCACGGGTGGCGCCGGTGACAATGAGCTTGGCGATCATCGAGTCATAATGCGGCGGAACCGTATAGCCGGAATAGACGTGAGTATCGACGCGTACGCCTTTACCGCCGGGTGCATACCAAAGATCGATAGTGCCGGGGCTTGGCATGAAGTTGTTGTAGGGATCCTCCGCGTTGATACGGCATTCGATGGCGTGGCCGCGGGGCGTCGCATCCAGCACGTGGTGTGAGAGCGGCTCACCGGCAGCGACACGGATTTGTTCCTTGATCAGCTCGCAGCCCATGACTTCCTCGGTGACCGGGTGCTCGACCTGAATCCGAGTATTCATCTCCATGAAGTAGAAGTTCTCAGCGGCTTCATCGACAAGATATTCGATGGTACCGGCGTTTTGGTAGCCGATGTTTTTGATGAGATTGACCGATGCCTCGCCCATCCGTGCCCGCAGCTCTGGCGTGAGCAGAGGTGATGGACATTCCTCAATAATCTTCTGGTTGCGGCGCTGCATGGAGCAATCTCGCTCGCCGAGGTGGATGAAATTGCCGTGGGAGTCGCCAAAGACTTGGAACTCGACGTGGTGCGGGTTGATCACCAGCTTTTCAAGGTAGCAATCGCCATTGCCGAAACAGGCCACCGCTTCGTTGGAGGCAGCGTGGAACAGGCTGATGAATTCCTCCTCCTTGAAGCATGGGCGCATGCCACGACCACCACCACCGGCGGTCGCCTTGATCATTACTGGCAGCCCGATTTTTTTGGCCTCAGCCAATGCTGTCTCAGCATCTGGCATGATGTCGGAGCCGGGCGTAATCGGCACGCCGTTGGCGATCGCGGTGGCGCGGGCCGTAGCCTTGTCGCCCATCCGAGAGATCACCTCCGAGGAAGGGCCGATGAAGGTGATCCCCGCCGATTTGCAAATTTCCGCAAAACGCGCATTTTCCGAGAGAAATCCGTAGCCCGGATGAATCGCATCCGCACCCGTGATCTCCGCTGCGGCGATGATACGGTCGATCTTGAGATAGGACTCCTTGCTCGAAGCCGGACCGATGCAAACCGCCTCATCCGCGAGCTGAACATGCATGGAATCGACATCCGCTTCGGAATAAACGGCGACAGATTCCACATCCAACTCGCGGCAAGCACGAATGATGCGGAGGGCAATTTCGCCGCGGTTGGCGACTAAGACGCGCTTAAACATGACTTATAAGGTGAGAACAGAATCGGTGGAGCATCGGAAAAATCCGATCACTTGATGCGGAAAAGGACGTCGCCAAATTGAACAGGGGTGCAATCTTCTGCCACAATCGCACAGATGGTTCCTGCGCGCTCGGCTTTGATCTCATTCATGACTTTCATCGCCTCAATGATGCAGAGCGTCTGGCCCACGGAAACGGTGGAGCCGACTGCCACAAAATCAGGGGCATCGGGAGCTGGCTTTTGATAGAAGGTTCCCACCATCGGCGAGTTGATTTCAGCTCCCTCGGCCGCTGGGATCGCGGCTACTGGACTTGCAGCCGAAGGTGCGGCGCTTGCAGGGGCCGGCGCATAGGCGGCTGGCGCGGGAAGACTGGCAAGCAACCCGCGAAGATCATCGAAATCCGCTCCTTTTTTCAGCTTGAGGTGAAAATCCTGCCTCGTGAGATCGAAGTGGGTGAGCCCGTGCTCATTCATGAGTTCAACAATTCGACGGATTTCCTGGAGTTCCACGTTTTAAGAAGGTTTGGAGTTGAATAAGAGCATACCGTCCGGCGGGACGAATCTCGTTGCGGCAAGGTAGAGGCAGACGGGAAAGTGCGTCAAGCGGTAACCCATGCCGACACTCAACCCTTGTTTCTCGCTTTTTGGTGAAGAAGACGCCAGATTCCTGATGTTTGATCGAATTTCAGCAGGATGTCGGGCCATTGGCCGCAAAAAAGCCGCAGCGCGCCAGTTACCTAGCCACTGCGCGAGCTTATCATACCACTTGGTAAGTTCGCCAACCACTGCACCGTGTTCATCAGATCGTTGCCTTTCGGGTCGAAACCGTGAGTTTTCTGTGCTAGACTCCTAAAAATCCAGTCCGTGCTAGCCAATAGGGTCGCAGCAGTTTTGGATTTGGAATTTGATTCAGTATTTTCCCTTTTCAATTTGGGGGAGATTCCGCTTTCATTCGGCAGATCCAAATAAGCATGAGTACCCCACCCAAAGATCCACGCCCCTTCAAACGCGCCATTCTCAAACTTAGCGGTGAGGCTTTGCGCGGATCAGGGTCGCGAGACAATATTTCGCCTGAAATCGTCGATCGCATCGCCCTGGAAATTCGTGAAGCGGTCTCGCAAGGGCTCCAGCTTGGCATCGTCGTTGGCGGCGGAAATTTTTGGCGTGGCGCGAGTGCTTCGGCCCGCGGCATGGACCGTGCGACGGCAGATTACGTCGGCATGCTGGCGACGGTGATGAATGCGTTGGCCTTGGAAGGCGCGCTGGAACACCACGGCGTATCTTGCGTGGTACAATCGGCCATCGAGATGAAAAACGTCGCCGAGCCATTCATTCGCCGCCGGGCCGAGCGCCAACTCGACGACAATAAAGTGGTGATTTTCGCCGCCGGCACGGGCAATCCTTTTTTCTCGACCGACACCACCGCTGCGCTGCGAGCCAGCGAAATGGGTGCCGATGTCATCCTCAAGGCCACTCAAGTGGACGGCGTTTACGACTCCGACCCGCGCCACAACCCCGACGCAGTGCGCTATGAGACGGTGACCTTCCAAGAATGTCTTTCCCAGCGGCTCAACGTCATGGACGCCACCGCCTTTAGCCTTTGCATGGACAACGATGTGCCGATCATCGTGTTCGACCTTGCACCGCACGGCAATCTTTCGCACGCGCTGCGCGGCTTGCCGATCGGCACACTGGTCCACGGCGAGTAAGAAATCGCCCGGACAAAATCCTCTACAATCTCAACCCTAAAATTTCCCCATGGATCCTGAAGAAGCCATTTTTGAAGTCGAAGAAGCGATGACCAAGTGCGTCGACTACCTAATTCATGAATTCGCCGGCGTTCGCACCGGCAAGGCCAGCCCGGCGTTGATCGAAAATCTCGACGTACATGTGCATGCCTACGGCGCGGTTTCCAAACTCAAGAGTCTGGCGGTCATCAACTCACCTGAGCCACGGATGTTGGTGGTACAACCCTTCGACCCCGCCACCACCCGCGACATCGAGCGTGCGATCCGCGAGTGCAAACTGGGCCTCAACCCCGCTGCCGCCGACCGCTCGATCCGCGTGCCAATTCCCGAACTTTCCGAAGAGCGCCGACGCGACATGGTCAAGATGATCAAGCAACTCGCCGAGGAAGCCAAAGTCCGCCTCCGTGCCGCCCGCAAGGACGGCATCGACTCCGCAAAAAAAATGAAGGCCGACAACGTGATCACCGAAGACGGCCAGAAGGATTTCGAAAAGGAAGTCCAGGAGCTGACTAACAAATTCAACAAGAAGATCGACGAATCCGCCGTAGCGAAGGAAGCCGATTTGATGAAGGTCTGAAATAGGTGGCCGGGACTTCTCGTCCATGCTACTTAGTTAGAGCTGCGACCGCTCCAGCGCAGCGGCGACGAAGCCAGCAAAGAGCGGATGCGGGTGATTTGGCTTCGATTGAAACTCGGGGTGGAACTGCGCACCGATGTAGAACGGGTGGTTTGGCAGTTCGACGATTTCGACGAGACCTTCTTCCGCCGAAACTGACGAAATGACGAGGCCTGCCTCTTGTAGGCGCTCTTGGTAGTCGGAGTTAAACTCGTAGCGATGGCGATGACGCTCGAGAATGCGATTCGCGTTATTGTAAAGGTCAGAGGCTTTGGTGCCGGCGAAGAGAATGGATTCGCTGGAACCGAGACGCATGGTGGCTCCCATATCTTCGATGCCTTTTTGCTCTTCCTGAAGGCAGATGACCGGGTGCTTGGTCGCCTTGTTGAACTCCGTGGAGTTGGCATCTTTCAGGCCGCAGACGTTGCGGGCGAATTCAATGGTCGCGATTTGCATGCCAAGGCAGATGCCGAAGTAAGGAATCTTGTTCTCGCGAGCGTATTTGGCGGCGAGGATTTTCCCCTCCGTGCCGCGATCGCCGAAACCGCCTGGAACGAGGATACCATCGACATCGCCGATGACGGCTTTAGCACCGCGGTCTTCGATGGCTTCCGCTTCCACGCGGACGATCTGCACCTTGGTGTCATGATGGGCACCGGCGTGAATCAAGGATTCGTAGATGGATTTGTAAGCGTCCTGCAGCTCGATGTATTTTCCGGCCACGGCGATGGTGACCTTGTGCTTCGGATGGATCACGCGTTGGACAAAGCGCTCCCAATCTTCGAGCGCAGGCGACGGCGTGTGGCCGAGTCCGAGTTTATCGACGACGAGGCGGTCGATTTTGTCGCGGCGCAGGTCGAGCGGACATTCGTAAATCGTGTGAGCGACATCGCGGAAGGCGACGACATTCTTGCGCTCGACGTTGCAAAACATCGCGATCTTCTTGCGATTGTCTTCGTCGAGGTCGGCCTCGGTGCGGCAGATGATGATGTCGGGCTGGATGCCGAGTTCGCGGAGTTTGGCGACGGATTGCTGGGTCGGCTTGGTTTTTACTTCGCCAGCGGCCTTGATGTAAGGCAGCAGCGTGACGTGGATGAAGCAGACGTTTTCCTTGCCGACTTCGAGTGCGAACTGGCGCAGCGCCTCGATGAAAAGTAAGCCTTCCATGTCACCGACGGTGCCGCCGATCTCGGTGATGAGCACGTCGGTTTTTGGATTATCCACCGTGACTTGGTGCATGCGGGATTTGATCTCGTCGGTGACGTGCGGGATGAATTGTACGGTCTTGCCGAGATACTCGCCGCGGCGTTCCTTCTTAATCACGGAATCGAAGACCTGCCCAGAAGTCAGGTTGTTCATCCGCGACAGCACACCCGAGGTGAAGCGCTCGTAGTGGCCGAGGTCCAGATCGGTTTCCGCGCCGTCATCGAGCACATAGACTTCGCCATGCTGGTAAGGGGACATCGTACCGGGATCGACATTGAGGTATGGATCGAATTTCTGCATCAGCGTGGTCAGTCCGCGATGTTCGAGCAAGGTGCCGATGGATGCTGCGGCAAGACCTTTGCCGAGTGATGAGACGACGCCGCCAGTGACAAAAATATATTTCATAGAAGTGTTGTGTGATCCGACGACGACAAGAGCCGCTCGATTTCTCGGGCTTGCTCGGGAGTATCGACGCCGGGTGATGTGTCGGAAGTGATGAGAACTTTGATGCTGGCGCCATTTTCGAGGGCGCGAAGCTGTTCGAGCGACTCGGCTTTTTCCAGTGGCGAAGGCGGCCACGTGATGAAGCGTTCGAGAAAACTCCGCTGGTAGGCGTATATCCCTTTGTGCCGCAGCACGGGCAGACCTTCCTCCGGATTGCGAAAAAATGGCAGCGGCGAACGGGAAAAATACAACGCACGGCCATCAAGCGCGAGGACGACTTTGACGACGTTCGGGTCCTGCACGGCCGGATCTGCGGGATCGAGCGGATTGGCGGCGGTAGCCATGTCGAGCGTGGAATCGGCAGCCATCGCGGCGGCGAGTTCATCGATCAGTGCGGGGTCGATCAGCGGTTCGTCGCCCTGGATGTTAACGATGTGGGTCGCCTGCGGGACGGCACGGGCGGCTTCAGCGATGCGATCAGTGCCCGTCGGGTGGTCAGGCGAGGTCATCGCGACTTTACCACCAAAGGCGATCACCGCGTCGCGAATGCGCTCATCATCCGTGGCGACGATGACCTCATCCAGCCGCGAGCATTGCTGACAACGCTCCCAAACGTGCTGGATCAAGGGTTTGCCCGCGATCAAATGCAGCGGTTTACCGGGAAAACGTGTGGAGCCCCAACGAGACGGAAGTACTCCGAGAATGTAGGTTGGGGCTGATGAATGAGTCACGCTTACGTAAGGTTGGGCGAGCGTATGCCAAGGACTGTCCCGCGGACAAGAGCGGTTTCCGAAAAAAATTTGACCAGATTGCATTGTAGCGGATGGCAAATTGCGTCATGTTGTACGGTCGATGTTCAAAGAACCGGGCAAACTGGAGTCAGAAGGTGTCGCGGCAACAGCAGGACGAGAGTCGGAACTACGGACCATCGTTGGCGTAACGGTGGGGTTGTTGCTGTGGGTGGGGATCGGATTCTGGCTTCCTTTCGACTTGGCGGGAGCTGCTTTGAATGGACTGGATCCAGTGAAGGTGAGGCTGGGACTCGGGATCTGCGCTTGTGTGGCGGTACTTTGGTTTACGGAGGCATTGCCACTGGCGATTACGGCACTGCTCGTGCCTGTGTTGGCTTACAGCTGCGGATTGATGGATATGAAAGAGGCGCTGGCGGGGTTCTCAGACCCATTGATTTTTCTGTTTTTCGGTGGCTTTGCGATTGCCGCCGCCTTGTCTGGCCAAGGACTGGATCGGTGGATGGCGCATCGCATCGTGCGACTGGGTAAAGGGGATTTTCTGGGCGTCTGTTATCTACTCTTCGGCGTAACGGCGGCAATATCGATGTGGGTGAGCCATACGGCAACCACGGCAATGATGTTGCCGCTGGCATTGGGAATCCTGCAGCAAATGCCGAGCGATGAAGGATCGTCACGCAACGCGATTTTCATGCTGCTGGGAGTGGCCTACTCGGCGAGCGTGGGAGGAATCGGCACGCTGGTCGGCACGCCGCCGAACGGGATCGCGGCGGCGCAGTTAGGGATCGGCTTTGTCGATTGGCTGAAATTCGGCATCCCTGCGATGTTGATTTTACTACCCTTGCTGGTGGTGGTTTTACGGCGGGCGTGTCGGCCTGAGAAACTCAAGATCCCGGATTTGAAGAAGCTGGAATTTTCATTCAATCGATCCCGCGTGATGACGCTGGCGATCTTTGGCCTGACGGCGGCGGGCTGGATCCTCAGCGAACCCCTGGCTAAATGGCTCGGTGCATCGGGGGCTTTTAATACGCTAGTGGCGCTGGTCGCCGTGCTGGCCTTAGTCGCCAGTGGAGTCCTGCGTTGGCAGGAACTCAAGACAGGCACTGACTGGGGGATTCTGTTATTATTTGGCGGCGGGATCACCCTTAGCACCCTCATTGGCCAGACGGGGGCAGGCTTATTCATTGCGCGCTTGTTTGCTCACTGGGTCGAGTTTTGGCCGGTGCCATTGATCGTTGCTGCGGTGATTTTTTTCATGATTTTCCTCACCGAATTGATTAGCAACACGGCCTTGACGGCGCTGATGGTGCCGATTTTTTTCCTGATTTCCGGCGAGCTGGGAATTGAGCCTAAAAAACTCATTTTACCTCTAACCATAGCGGCATCGACAGGATTCATGATGCCAGTGGGCACGCCGCCAAATGCCTTGGTCTTTGCCACCGGTAAGATCCCGCAACGCGAGATGATGCGCGTGGGCTTGATCCTCAATTTGGTATTCGTCGTCGCGCTGACGATTCTTTCGGAAATTCTATTTTAGTCCGCGCAGCGGCTCAGTAGCCGTCGGCTAAGCGCGAAACGAGACTCACCGCGGCCCGCTCGCAGGCCTCTGGCAATGCGTTATTCTTCGCCGTCTGGATATTTCCCGAAGCAAAAAGCTCACTGCTGCCTGTGGAAGTTCCCGTCGCGAGAACCTTGGTTGGATCCTTGGCGTCGAGCAGTCTCCAGCTGATCGTGACCGTGTTGGAAAGCCCTTCCGGACGCAGCGTGTCATAGCGGGTGCTGCGCTTTACCGCATAGCGAATACTGCGGAGATCTCCTTCGAGCACGGCGTCGGCCTGATCCCGTTTGCCGATGCGGTAGGTGCCATCCTGCAGGAAGGCATTAGCCACGGCGGAGGTGGCCAGAACTTCAGCGCGTGGCTGCAAGGTCGAGTTGACAAACATCGGCACGGCAATCGTTTTCACCCGTGCCAACGATGGCGGCTTACTGCCACCCATCTGATAGCCAGCACAGGAAACTAACAGCAGCGCGGGAGTGAGCAGGGCGAACAGTTTCATGGGGCCAATGTGGGACAAAAGAATCACTCACCGAGCTCCTTGAGTCGGGCGCGCGACTTATCGTACAAGCTACCGGACTTCGCACGAGCCGCGATGTCGCGGTAGTAAACCTTGGCCGATTCCTTCTTGCCGGTTTTTAGGTAAAACTCGGCGATATCATAAGAGCGCTGTAGGTCGCGACCACCGAGATCGGCGATCAACTTCCGCGCCTCGCTGTTGCGCGAGTGGTTGGGATACTGGATGAGATAGTCGTTGAAAGCCTCGCGGGCGAGGTCAAGGTTCGCTTGGTTTTGGTTCCCCCGATCAGCCTCGGCAGTCAGGATGACACCCACTCGGAACAACGCTTCAGGAGCCAAAGGGCTGGAGGGTTGGTCGTGGACCAGCTGACGATAGGCGGCGATCGACTCCTTCGACTTTTTCTTCGCTTCGTAAAGTTGACCGATCGTAAACTGCGCCTTGGACGCAGCCGCAGACTTCGGTGCGTTGTTGCGCACCTTGCCTAACATCTCGACAGTTTTTTCGAGAGAAAGCTTTGTCTTAAATCCTAGCATGCTGGATTTGATATCGCCATCAGCCGCCGACTGCGCCATCGCGATTTGGCGGTTGAGCGCCGTCGCGTAGAGGCCGCTGCCTTGGAAGCGCGAGAGGAACTTGTCGTAGGCCTCGAAGGATTTGAGGATCTCGCCCTTTTGTTCTAGCAGTTGAGCTTGGCGGAAGCGTGCCTGCGGTGCCGATGGCGCGAATGGGTAGCGCGATGCGGTTTGATCATAGAGCTTGATCGCTTTGTCGGCTTTCCCAGCATCATCGGCTTGCTTCGCTTCCTGATAGAGCGCCTCACCCTTGATTGCCGCAGCCCGGGTGTCTCCTGCCATGACCGGCATTTCCGTATCCGAGCTGCAGGAAGTGAGGGGGATGGCGAGAGCGGATAGTAACGCGAAGGCAATAAGCCGAGAGGTCATGTGCCGTATCATAGAGCACAGAATGAGCTGGGAAAGCCCAAAATCTATCACTTGCCAAGTTCCGTCGCGCGCTGGACTGCCGCGCCAACGGCCTCGATCAAGGCCGAGCGCAGACCGTGAGTTTCCAGCGCCGCCAATCCCGCAATGGTCGTGCCGCCGGGAGAAGTGACCATGTCCTTGAGCACGGCTGGATGCTCGCCGGTTTCTAACACCATCGCTGCGGCTCCGAGAACCGTCTGAGCAGCAAGCCGCACTGCATCCGCCCGCGGAATCCCTGCACGAACGCCACCGTCAGCCAGCGCATCGATGACCACATAAATGTAGGCAGGCCCGCTGCCGGAAAGCCCGGTGACCGCATCCATCAGCCGCTCGGGAACTTCCACCGCCAGACCGACTGCACCCAGCAGGGCTTGCGCAGTCTTGCCATCTTCGGCGTTGGCTCGGGTTCCGAGACAATAGCCAGCAGCGCCGTGGCCGACCAGAGCAGGAGTGTTAGGCATGGCACGGATGATGCGGAAATTTTCCGAAGCTGCAGACTCCAGAGCCTTCAGCGTCACTCCGGCCGCGATGGAAATCACCAAACGTGGCGCGCCAGCCGCCACTTTCGCGGCATCGGCTAGGGCCGTGGCGACATCAAGTGGTTTGGTGCAAAGCAGGATCACCTCACTCGCTGCCGCCAGCTCACTAACGTTGGCCGTGACCTTCGCTCCCGTCGCCGTGGCGAATGACTCGCGGGATTTTTCATAAGGATCGCAGCCGATCACATCTCCCGCAGAGACGACTCCGGCACGGATCGCGCCTTGAATCAACGCCGTGCCCATTTTACCGCATCCAATGACTCCAAGCTTCATGGCCGGAGACTAAACCGATGCCCACGGCTGACGCCAGCGTCATTTTACTTGGTGCCACCGCCCGCGCATGGCCATGCTTTGCCCATGAAATTCTGGTTGATGGCGGCATGGCTGGTGGGTTGCGCATTCGCGGCGGAAGAAAGCCCCAGCGTGGAGTCCGCCATCCCCGCCCCAGTCAAAGCGCTGGGCGAACCCGCAATGATGAACTTCCCCGGTGGAATCCAAATGGCCGTGACCGCCGCTACCGAAAATGCCCAAGCCCACGTCAACCAAGGCCTCAATCATCTGCATGGCGGGTGGGATTTCGAGGCCAGCCGCCACTTCGCCACCGCCCTGCGCGAAGACCCGGAATGCATGCTCGCGCATTGGGGGATGCTCATGTCGATGCTCACTCCGTCGCCCGAAACCAACCCTGCCCGCACGGCCGTCACCAGCCGCCTGCTCGACTTGATCGATCAAGGAAAAGGCAGCGAGCTCGAGCGCAGCTACGCCTACGGCCTGGTCAAGTATCTCGAAGAAGGCCCCGCCCGGGCGGCCAACGCCTTTCGCTGGGCCGCCGAAAAATTCCCCAACGACCCGCAAGCCGGCATCTTTGCCGCACTCTTCGGCAGAGGTGGCTATGACGAATTCGGCACCGCCACCCCCGATCAAGAAGCGGCCGAAAAAAGCCTACTCGCCCTCATCGACAAAAACCCACAAAGCCCCCTACCCCTCCATGCGCTGCTGACCATTCGCGCAGAAGGCCCCGACCTCAGCAACTCACTGGATCTCGCTCGCAAGCTTTGCCAACTGATGCCGGACTATCCACCCTACGCCCATCTGTTAGGCCACTATGAATGGCGTTGTGGCCACCATGCCCGTGCAGCAGCCGCCTTCAGCCTCGCGGCAAGCGGCTTCGACCGCTGGATGAAAGAAAACAAAACCAACCTCGCCGATTGTCCGGAATGGGTGACTGCGGAAAGCTACCGCATCGTCGTCCTCACTTCCAAAAACGAGTTCGATCTTGCCCTGCCCGCCGCCCGCCAATTGGCCGCCACACCGTTGCCCAAATCGCGTCTCGCCTCTCCCGGTGCCCGCGCCTTGCTGTGGGAAGCCAAAACACTGCCCGCACGCATCCTTTTGCGCCGTGGCCTGCGCGGCGATGCGGCCGATGCACTCAACTCCCTGCCCAAGCCTGACAAAATCAAAGACACCCGTGACGCATCGCTCGCCTACTGGTGGATCGATGGCCTGCGCCTGATCGCCGAAGGCCACCGCCTCATCGATGAAGCAAAACTCAGCGAAGCCCGCGACGTCACGGCCGCCATCACCCACCACGCCGAGCAAATACAACAAACCCAGGCCACCGCCTCTGCCAATGGCGAGCGCTCTGCTTGGAATCGCGCCCTCACCGCGCTCGACATCCTCGCCAGAGATCTGCGCGGTCGGCTGGCCCTCGCTGGCGCCAAAGACGGATTCAGTCTCGCTTACAATTGGTTCGCCTCCGCCGCAGATCTCCAACGCCCCGCGCTGATGATGTTTCCGCCCGCCGTCCTCACCCCGATGGCCGCCCGCCTTGGCGAATACTATCAAACCACCGGCCAAGCCAAAGAAGCCATCGAACCCTATCAGCGCGCCCTCGCCGAGTTTCCTAACGACATCCGTACCCTCCTCGACCTCAAAGCCGTCTACGAAAAAGCCGCCCTCCCCGACGACGCTGCCGCCACCGAGACAAAAATCCAAAACCTCCGCGCCCAATAAGCTCTCGCAGACCGGATCAGATGCTGGAGCGTAAAAAGCGGCCCCCCCAAGCTTGAAGAAATCAAAACCTCCGCAGACTCGAAGTTCTCGACTGCTTTCCCAGACTTACCCGCTTGCTTCGTGGCCCAAATGGGCTACATTCCACGTCATGAAAGACGCAATTGTCAGGGCGAGAGTCCGTCCGGATCTCAAGGCCGACGCGGAAAAGGTGTTCGAGACGCTCGGAATCAACACCACCGAAGCGATTCGCATGTTTTTAAGCCAAGTCCGTCTGCGTAGAGGCTTGCCGTTTTCCGTAGAGGTTCCAGCAAACGATGACTTGTTGGTTTCGAACTCGACGAGAAAGGCCGCCCTCGACTCCGTGTATGACGACTAAGCCCGGGGAGGTTTACCGGGTCGGTCTCGGCATGGGGGCCAAGGTCAGGATGATGCTCGTCGTCTCACGTGAAGACTCGGAAGCACCAAGGGCGCTGAGTCTTTGTGTGCCGATCACCACCTCAAACCGGAATTCGCCCTACGAGGTCGAGCTGCCATCCAGACCTTTCCTGAGAGCGACCAGCTCCGCCAATATCCAAGGTCTTCAGGCGATTCAGCATCATGAAATGGATGGACCGATCGGCGTCATCTACGGCGAAGCATTGGAACGCGTGAAAACTGCCCTGCGTTTCGCGGTGGAACTGTGATGGGCACTTGGATAAATCGCCGCACTTGGCACTTGGAAAACCCGCGCCAGTTGATGACGCTCCCGCCATGTCGCAAAGCCACATCGATGTCCGCTACGTCGCCA
>Ga0194063_10001570_pt1 | contig 14769 bp, 8 predicted proteins | sample SepL3720m_MetaG_FD_155459 | JGI IMG/M metagenome (GOLD analysis project Ga0194063, IMG submission 155459) | Anoxic zone freshwater microbial communities from boreal shield lake in IISD Experimental Lakes Area, Ontario, Canada - Sep2016-L373-20m | ecosystem: Environmental > Aquatic > Freshwater >... | reverse complement strand
TGTTATTGGGTGGCGGTGGTGGTGGCGGCGGTGGTGCGGGGGTAGGCCCGCCCGCGAAAGGATCTGCAATATTTATCGCACTCGCATTACTGGAGATCATCGGTGGAGCGGAAGGTGGGGTCAGCAAATCGCGGCCCGCCGCGTTCTTGTTGGGATCAACTACTGCAGGTATGCCGTTAGTATTTTGCTGGCCAAAAGGCTTCCCGCTCGGAAGTGGGGGTTGGGTGTTTACTACATTCGCAACATCCGGGGTTGGTTTTTTACCCATGAGCATATAAAACACCAGAAAGCCGCCGATTAAAAACACCAGGATTCCGGCCATGAGCATTATTTTCTTTTTATTGTCATCGTTCATATGCGCCTCCTCTATGGAAGACAATCAACTTACTTCGGGAATTCTATCATCCCGAGCAGTTTCGGTGCTACACCGGGCTGCGGTGTAGGTGGTAATTTCGGTTGCGGGTTGTCGTAAATCTTTTTACCTTCCTCTAGTTTCTTCTGGGCATCAGGCACTGGGTTCCACCCCTTGGTCATAAAATACCCTTTGGCGGAATAACCCATTGATAACTTCGGGCGAGAAGGATTATACGGCGCGGTACTATCCAGCGTGATTACCATCAACTCCGCTGCCGCCGCCGGAGCAGGCGCAGGCGCAGGAGCGGGAGCAGGAGCCGCAGCAGGCGCGGGAGCGGGCTTAGCCGCCGGCGCTGGTGTAGGTGGTTTGGCCGCTGGCGCTGGTGATGAAGGTTCATCTTCATCACTCGGACGTTTAATGGCGAAAAGGTTGCCGAACGCACTGGCCCAACTGGTTTTCTCCTTCAGCGGTGGCAATGCACTCGTTTTTGGTGTTGTCGCTGGTGCTGCAGATGGCGGTGCAGATGCACCAGGTGCTGCACTAGCGCCACCAGTTCCCACAGAAATTATTAGCGGGCAGTAGCCATAGCCGACACGATTCCGCACCTGGGTGACCAAGTCTGCGTAGCCGGTGGCATGGAAGGTCTGCGCACCAAAATCCTGCCCAATAATCTTGACGCTGGAGAACTGGTCGTTATAGCCAAGGTTTACTTTCTCGAAACTGTATTCCTTCGGCGCATTTTCTAAATTATACTTCGCCGACCATTTCTTCAATTCTGTCAGCCATACACCAGTCCCCATGATTCGATACCATTCTTCCAGTGCCACCTGATCGCTGGCGGTGCCAGTGTATTTGGACTTCATGTCATATATTTCGGGCATTGTATTCTGGATAATCAGGAACTTGTTATACCCATCATAGAATGCTTTTATTGCTGTGATCTGGTCTTTCAGGCTAGCGTCATATCCCCCCTCTGCAGTTTTCATCGTATCCTGGGAAGCTAACCATGCTTTCTTAGATTCCGTCACTGTGGCCATGGCAGGAATTACTTGCTTCTGATACATAGAGTACCACCCATAGCCGATACCCAACAGGTATATCGGCAGGATGTAGTACCATCTAATTTTCCGGAAAAACGGTGTCAGCTTTGACATGTCTAACCTCTAATCTTATTCAAAAAAAGCACAAATTACCTATTTCTTGGGTATCTCACCCGTAGTAGCAGTCGGTGCAGGTGCACCACCTGGTGCAGGCGCAGCACCACCAGCCTTATACAATTCCTTATAATCAACTGCCGGGTTACCCGAGGGCGGTGTTGGCGCTGGTAGTACAGTCTTGGTCAATGATCCAGTAGTCTTTAGCGTTATCTCCTGCTCCAATGGCGTTGAATATGGCATGGCATTCGCCGCTAAAGTCATCCCGGCAGCTTTCATCTGGAAGTAGTAGCGGACGAAATTCATCAATCCTTTGATCTTGCCATCCAACTGGACGGATTTATCTCCTTTGATGGTCACCTTTTCGTAATACGCTCCAGGAAAGGTACCTACTTTGGTGGCGACTTCTTCCAGAACATCAGCGATACTGCCATTATACGCTTTCAATTTCGCACCAGTGAAAAAATCGACATATTCGTCATATTTCCCCTGGTCGCCTTTCAGCCCGGCGGCAACTTCTACTTGCTTCTTGCAAAGCTGTGTTTGTGCTTCAAAGGCTGCTACGTCCTTGTAATATGGGTCGATATGACCTGTCAGGTCGTTCTTCACTACTATCATGAAACCCGCACCCATACCGCCTATTATCAACGAAATAATGGAGAGCACCAGAATCCTTCTAGGCTCATTTATCCATGGTGGCAACAGGTTAATCTTTATCACAATTACTCACCTCACCTATACAAGCATATCACGCAGACCCAACCCGATACAAACCGGGAGGGCAAGGGTTAACTCTTCAACATATTCAACGGGTTGCCGCATCTGCGAAACATCCATCGTTGGCAATGGATTAGCAGTCATCACATTCACCCCTAACTCGCGGGTGAAAAATTCAGCTAAGTTTGGCAGGCGACTGCCTCCGCCATAGAGATAAACAGCACTCACGACACTGTCAGGCTCGCGACTGCCATAATACTCAAGCGAACGACGAATCTCCGTCACCAGTTCGCCAATAGTGGGCAACATCGATTCGGAAATGCGCCGCTGGAAGATATCGCTCCGCGATGTATCCGGACGCTCGAAGCCCATTGCGGATGCATCTTCGCCCGGAATGAACGGAGTAGCCGAATACTCTGACAACAGATCGTCCGCCGGGGGAGTTGCTGTATTCGGGATGAATGGAGTAGCTGCATATGCCGATAATGGATCATCTTCCGGCACTGCCCCCAAAGCCGCACCGCTATCCGGCGCTGCCGGGGCCTGCCCCGAGAACATCGACGGTACCTCACTGCCATCCGACGTTGGACGCGAGAGAGGAGCAGGCATCTGGCTTTTCACTTCTGAACCGAAATCGAATAACGGTGCATCCCCGGTCGAAGCATCCGCAGCATTTACTGTGGACCCGCTATCTGAAAATGTCGGCGCACTGAGGACATTATCATCATCCAGCGAGAACGAGGAGGGTGCTTTGTCGTCGTCGTCATCCGTCGCATAGAAGGGAGTTACCACGACATCATCATTCTCTGCAGGTGGGATAAAGGGCGTCGGGGACTCTGCCTCTGCATCCTCCAGCGTGAATATCTGCGTTGGGATCGGCACTTCAGTAACTTCTGTAGTCGGTAAATCGCCGTATGGATTGTAGGTATTTTCCTCTACGGGCGTCGGCAACTCGCCAACCGAGTTATCCAGAAATATTTTGCCATGTTCAATTTTCAGCTCTTCGGCTTCGTCGAAGCTTCTCCCCATCTGGTCTGCAATTGCACCGGTCAGGGCATCGCCACCGATAGGCACCACACGGACAAAGGCGAGTTTGCCTTTATCGACGATAGATATCTCGGTATAGGCAGCACCGATATTCACCAGTGTCACGACATCATCATAGGAGCCAAACTCCCGGTTGATATCAATCATGGAACGAATAACGGCAAGAATCTGTACATCGAGCGCGATAGGGGTGATGCCGGCTGCTTTAAGCATTTTCACATATGAGTAGATCAACTCCTCCTGGGCGACGGCGAGTAGCACTTTCATGTTCTCTTCGCCTTCTGGGAGTTGGTCTGGCTCTGTCAACGGGACGTAATCCATGTAGATTTCATCGGCGGAGAACGGTATGTGCCGCTCTACCTCGAACTTCATGGTGTCCTTCAGTTCCTTCTTCGTCATCTTCGGCAGGTCGATAGGACGAACCACCACCGACGATTGCCCGTTGATGGATACCACCGCTTTTTTCACTGTGAATTGATTAACCTGCCAGACATCGCGAATAAACTTCCCCAGACCTACGGGATCCATTATCTGCGAATTATCCAGCATGCCCGCCGGTGTGGGGGCCATAGCTACATTAAGAAGTTGAATTACGCCCTTGTTCAGGCGCAACTCAGCCATCTTGATGAAGCGAGTTCCTACATCCAGAGCGAGTATCGTATGGTCCTTCAATTTGACATTCCGCACTGTTGCCATCAAAAGGATACCTCAATTAAAGAGTATACCATAGTGTGATTATCACGACAACTGATTATCAAGTTTTTTACTCTCTTCCTGCATGGGACGCAATACCAGTTTGTACATATAGATCGTGACAACCAGGCCGATTATTGCACCGGTAAATACATCCAGCGGGAAATGTGCCCCCACGTACATACGCTCATAGGCAATTAGTAGTGCATACACCACGCATAATGTGCGTTGCCACCACCGGGTAGAAATTGTGAACAACACAACTGCCAATGAAACTGCAAAAATACTATCCCCCGAGGGGAACGAGCCAAAATATACATTTTCGTTCAATGTTACATTAGGAAGTAATATTGCCGGACGCGGTTGCGTCAAATATGTCTTCAGCGCCCATTGTCCAATTATAACTCCGACCCCCTGTGATAACAGCAGCACGGTGATATGGTCACGACGAAAAAACCATCGAAAACCATTGATTATCCGACCCCATAAGCTCTGTGCAACCGGTAGTACCTGGTATCGTTTCCGCCTGAAATACCACAATAGAATCACCGCCGGGATAAGCATCTCTGCCTTCCCCAATCTTACCAACAGTGAGAAAAAAACCTCTGAACAGCTACATCTATGATTGTTCACCGCCCTGAAAAGATTGATATTGAGATCGAAACTCTCTAAGGTACGCCCATTCATCTCTTGCGCATACATCCCAGGATAGTATTTCACCGGAATACCCATTATTTTCTCTATCCGTGGCTTGCGAGTTGAACGTGAATCCAGGTCATGCGGAAATTCCGGGTGCATCCGCTCCCATATCGCAACGTCGTTGCCGGGATTGAGCGGCGCTGCCTGTACCACCCCGGTAACGAATATGCCCCACAGCATCAGGACGATCACTCGCAAGAGCCATGGGGTATATCGAATAGAAAATGCTGTTCTCACTGCTCGTTATCTTGTTGCTGTCGAATCTCTTTCATGAAGGGGCATCCTGCATGACTCGATGCTTGTTCTGTCTTAACCAGCAATGCATCTTCATACTCTTGCAACTCACGGGAGAACTTGAGAGCAGGAAGTGCCATCGGCAATAAGAGGCCCAGTAATGCGAATATCGCAATCGTTTTTAGACGTCCGCCTGGATTTGGCTGGGTGGGGACATCAGGCGTATCTAGCACCTCAAATACATGTCCGTTGTCTTTTGAGAGGATGCGCGCCTTTTCTAATTCCGACCGATACATTTTTACTGCATCAGAGGTAGCATCCACCTCGGCAGAAAGCCTCGCGTATGATGCTTCCTGCTCCGGTAAGGTCTTTACTTGGGCTTCCATTTCCGCCAATGCAACTTTTAGCCCGTCCACTCTGGCCCCGGTCAGGAAAGCATTTGCTGCCAAATCCAAGACGCCCGGCGAGACATTGCCTTTCAACAGCTCTTTCTGACGTTGCACTTCATCATCCAGCATTTTTCGTGCATCTTCCAGTTGGCTACTTTTATTCTGGACATCGGGATGACTTTCCGTCAGTTTGGTGAGAAGTATTGCCTTTTCTGATTCCAAGTCTTTCACTTTTTTATACAACATTGCGAGAGAACTGCCACTACTTCCATTCGAGCTGATTGGGTCGACGAAATTTTCAATCATGAATCCCGCATTTTTCGAGGCTTTTTTATACTGGTCATTGGCAATCTGCGCGGTGAGTTCTGCCTGACTCACATCGATCTGCAATTGCGAATATTGTGCTGCCAATGCCCTGGCCTGATCCGGGAGCGAAACAATATTCCTCTCTTTTTGAAATTCCATCAAATTCTTCTGTGCTTCAGCAAATTTACTATTGGCGTCATTAACTTGCTGCTGAAAAAAGACCATGCTTTCATCCGCAGGATCAAGACGTAAAGCGTCAGTCAATGCCCCCAGTTCATCTACTACCGTTTGCGCCAGCATATTGGCAAATTTTGCATTAGTACCCGTGACTGCAATCACCAACTCGCCATTTTTGCCAACTTTCATACTAATGACATTATCGATGATCTTATATAGATCATCGTCTCGCCGTACTCTATAGTGATTCTTCAACAAAGTAGGATCATGGGTTATTTTATCATCAGAAATCTGTGCCCTGGTTACTGTCGCTGAAGATTCAACCCCCTTGCCAGATGAATTTTTCGAATATTCTTGCACCATTTTATCATTCATCTTCGTAATGATATCATTATTAGCACGACGACTTTGCAACAACATCATCGCGGTTGCACCACTGGTACCAGGTTGCGGTATCAGGCGGACACCATCCATTAATGGCATCGCAGGCAGGTCACCCCCACTAGATGAAGCACCCACCATTGCCATCTTGCTACTCGTGCTCGCTGGGAAGATTATCGTAGCTGCAGATGTATAGGTCGAGGACTTATTCCAGACCAAAGCATAACCCACCAAGCCACCGATAATAAGTCCACCCAGTATCAATTTCCAGTGCTTTTGCAACTGTGCCACGAAACTCGGGCGTACTTGTTTATTCATATTTGTCATCGATATTTCACTCATTTCATTTATCATCCTGTCCGCTTATTGGCGAAATACTAGAATAGACGCGCTATCCCCAGCAGTGACAGTACCGTCTGCGATACTACCCGACTGGCATTCTCGAATTCGCTCTGCGTCTTCACGGTATTTGTCATGAACTTCGTCGGTACGATAATTATATCGCCCGGTAAGATGGTCATGGCATTCTTTGCCGTCAATACCAGTCCATTCATACGCATTATCATGATTCGGTCATCGTCACCATCGATAGCAACGCCACCAGTACCCTTGATATAATACTGCATCTTCTCGCCCTCTTTATAGAGCACAGAACCACTCATGTTCACACCGCCGACTACTGTGACGATGGTTGGGCGTTTCGGCACGTAGATGATGTCATCCGGTTGTAATGCAATATCCTGCGCATCCGACTTACCTAGAAGTATCTCATCGGCATTAATCGGGATGGTAATACGGGTTACCAGGTCGGTCATGCTGCGCGGACTTACGATCATCACCACCTTGCTGTTCTGATCTGTCGTCAACACTTTTGCCAATGAACTGGTCAAGTTCACAACATTCTGATCATTTGCCTGCTGTGGCGTCACTGTTTCAATACCACCCTTGACTCCTGTACCATTAGGGGTAAGACCCATTCTTTTGTCCATATCAGCCAATATTTTGGCTAGCTCCAGACGCTGTTCGTCACTTCTGATAGCCCTCTCACTACGATATAATACGATGCCCGCCGGATATGCAGTGGGCAATAACCCACCCGTCATACCGTCTTTGGTGAGTAGTTGCTTCAGAGTAACCGGATTTTCTCGGCTAATATTGAAGGCAGGGAAAGAACCTGCGTGGGTGACTTCTCCCGCCACCGATACCGTCTGCGTCATATTCATATAACCGGAATTCTCACGTACTGTAATCAGGTCATTCTTCTGCAGGAACGGATCAACATTCAGCACAACTTCGCCATTTGCACCCGTAGTTACTAGTATTTCCGTTACTGGCTTACCAACTCTATTCAAATATAATTTCTGCTCTGCTTCAGGCTTTAATCCGCCTGCCAATGATACCACATCTGATAGCTTCATACCGACCGATAATGAAAAACTACCTGCGTGGCGTACAAAGCCATCGATCTTCACAATCTTCGACTCTTCCATATCAGAGCGTTTAGGCACCACCAGGCGATCGCTGGGCTGCATGAGGATGTTCTCTGCACCTTGGGGCTTCTCGCGTGCCAATGTCAGATTTACCGGAATAATCGTAGTAGTGTTGTCCGGTAACAGGCGATACAGGTTTGCACGGGTCGGGTAACTATCCTGTAACAGGTCTTTCGCCAGGAAGATCAGGTTATTAACGCGCATTCCACCATAATATGGATAAACACCGGGCGAATTTATCGCACCATCGATAGTAACACTACTCTTCAAACCTACGTAGTCCTGCGAATAAATTACCAGCCGATCATTGCTCAATAGCTCGATATCCTGCGTCGGGTCATGCGTCATGACGCCTCGAAGAGAAATATCCAACATATCTTCTTTCATGTCTTTCTCATTAAGACGCATAATCAAGGCATGATCCAGCGCAACGTTGGTCTTCAAGCCACCCGCGAGGAAAATAGCATCGGAGACTTTCATTTTTTTGAAATATGGCAATGTCTTGGGATTGTTAACTTCACCCACGACATGTACCACCAGGTCGGTAATATCAGCACGAGACCTAATCACTACACGGTCGCGTGGACTTAACAAGATATTGCCCGGTACATTCTCTTTGATGCCATACTTCAGAATTTCGGTCATATCAACCGTACTCATGGATGCCACTTCACCCGGGACGTAGTGGTATATCTGCACATTAGCCATATAAGCATTGACGGTGATTCCCCCCGCCAGGCCTATCAACTCGGCTACGCGCATGCCATTATAGTAGGGTTTATTCCCGGGAGCTTGTACTTCTCCTTCGATACGAACTTCATCCGGCAGATCAGAAACATAATTGGCTCGGGTAGGAATCTTGAGCACGTCGCGCGGTTGCAGTAGTACGTTATCCGTGACATTTCCCGGCACCAGTGCCTGCGCCAGATTGATCAAAATAATTCTTGGTTGCAGCACATTCGCATCATCCCCAATTGTCGGGGTGGGATAGCGATAAAGCTGCGTGCCCGGCAGGTAAGCGTCATTCGTAACACCGAATCCTCGCAGAACGAGATCAGCTACGCGCATAGGTGGAACTGTCTGCAGCGGGAATGAACCCGGCAACCATACTGCTCCCTGCACTGTGACGGTATCGCTGGCACCACCATTCAGGTCATTGCGACTTAATACCTTGAGCAAGTCGCGCGATTTCAGGACAATGTTGATATCGTCATTATTCTTATTTTTCGGAAGCAATGCTTTGGACAAATCTACCGTGATAACAGATAAATTAAGATCTGTAGCTCCCTTGGTGTATGCCGGATAACGGTAGAGCAAAGCCTGGTTCAAATATGCATCACTCCTCAACCCTAGAGCCGTATCGATGAGATCAGAGATGCGCATGGTAACGCCGGCCTTAATCGGGTAACTGGCAGGCTTGCTTACAGCTCCTTCCACCCGGACTACGTCATGCATATCGGTAGGCAAGTCGCCGATCCCGTATACTTTGAATACATCACGTGGTTGAAGCAATACATTCTGCTCTGAATTTCGATCCATCAGCGCTTGCGATAGATCAACATTAATCACTGATCGCTGCAGTGAATCGACATTTACTGCCCCCGAAATACTAATCGTAGAAGGATAGCGGAATATCTGTGCTTGTTTCAGATACGCATCCGGCATAGGCCCCATAGCCTTATCTACCAGGTCTGCCACTCGCATTCCGGTATTATATGGGTAACTCTTCGGTCTAACGACAGCGCCTTCAATTGCGACCTGATCAAGGAGATTCGGAGGTAATTCTGAACTATTGTAGACTTGCAGCTCATCGCGTACCTGCAATTCGAGATTCTGTGTCTTATCTCCAGCTAAAGCCTTCTCCAGGTCGATTACAATTACTGACGGGCGGAGCACGGTACCGTCAATTGCTGCTGTATTGGGAGCCGGATAACGACTCAATTGCACCTGGCGTAAGTAAGCACCACTGACTGTGCCAAAAGCGAGTTGAACCAGGTCACTCACCTTCATTCCCGGCTTGAAGAGATATGATCCTGGCTGTAGGAAAGCCCCCTTAGCCCAGACGACATCCATCAATGAAGTGGGGAGCTCGGAGCGTTTATATACCTGCAATACATCACCGATAACAAGCTTTACATCCTTTTCAGTCCCTGCCAGGATGGAACGTAAATCGATGGCTGTCTGGCGACGCTCGCCGGTTTTAATGTCCAGGCTGGTGATCATCGCCTGCTCGACATATGCATCCGCAGTTGGACCTCCCGCCATTGTGAGTAATTTCGTCACGGTATCCGCCTGCTTGATGCTATATGACCCGGGGCGATTGACCGCGCCCTTAATCGAAACTGCATCATTTATCTGTGTAAGTACGCGGCGAACTGTAATCTGATCTCCATCAAATAGAATGTAACCTTGATTGTCGGCGATCTGCAGATCGACAATAGTGACATTTTTCGTCTGTTTATCTACCCGTTTTAGTCGGGCATTACCGGAGCTATCCGGGGTGACTCCGCCAGCGATCTCCAGGGCACGGCCGAGAGTCTCTTCATTCAACAATTCATATTTAGCCGGACGTCGTACTTCACCGCCGACGGCGATCAGTTTCGCCTTCTCCGAGATCATCGGGATAAAAATCGTGTCCCCATTTTTCAGTGTCAGATCTACGCGTTTCCCCTGCAGCAAAAAGTCATAAGCATCGATAACCTTATCGGCTTCGTTTACCCGTGATAATCTGATCTGGCGGATACATCCGAGATCGGTGGGGCCACCTGCAACTGCCAATGCTGCAAATACTGTAGAGAGATTGGGAAGGTTATATTGCCCGGGAGTTACTACCTCACCGACCACATTGACGGCGAGGGTGCCACGTTGTACTACTTCAAGGGTCACTGCGAACTGTCCCGCGCGATAATATTTTGCGTATTGCGAAGTTAACATCGCGCGTGCATTATCCAATGACAGATTTGCCAGGGGTACATTGCCGACGAGTTTCAGGCTGACAAATCCTTCCGGTGTAATGGTGGCGCTAGTGCGCTCATATTCTGTATTATCGTTACCACGAACCAGAATGGATACAGTATCCCCAACGCCTAAAATATAGTCTATCGGGACAGTATTGCCCGCGGCCGCCCCGGAATTGACGTTCACGCGAAAGACATCATGCCCGAAAAGCTTCAAATTAGTCAGATCATTCTCGATACTGGTCATACCAGTGTTCGTCATATCAGGCGATACAACTGCTGGAGAAGGAGCCACCGTCGGGGTTGCCGCGATGGTAGTAGGGGGAATGGCTACATCTGGAGCGGCGAACGAAATTAACGCGACAAATGTCGCCGCCAGCAGTATGGCGATCAGTCTAATCTTCATATAATTCTCCTCTATCCCGAACTCTATCCTATTTTTGGTGTAGTTAGCGCACTACGGAGACGTTCTCCGGTAATAATATGGTATCGGACAACAGTCGTTGTTGTGCAAAACCAGGAACTATTATATCCAAGTATGCCAGTAATTCCGCCGGATCACCAGCGCTGGCCTTCTGCTGCAATGTCCTTAGTACCTCACGATACTCCTCGCCTTCAAAAGTGACCTGCCGACGAACACGGGACAATCTTTCATATTCCGATTCCTCTTTTATCTCATCGCCAGAGCTTAACACTTCGTGTAGTTTCTCTCCCGAGCGTAACCCGGTGAATTCGATTTTTATATTTACTTCCGGCTCCAGACCACTAAGGCGGATCATATCTCTCGCCAAGTCAACTATTTTAACCGGTTTCCCCATATCTAACAAGTACAGTTCGCCACTAGTGCCTACGGCTCCTGCTTGCAGAACTAATAATACCGCTTCCGGAATCGTCATAAAGAAGCGCGTCATCTCAGGATGAGTCACCGTAACCGGGCCGCCACGGAGAATCTGCTCGGTGAAGATGGGCACCACACTACCACGACTCCCCAGCACATTGCCAAATCTGACGGTAAGATATTTGGTATTCAAGTAGTGCTGCGCCATGTAGCGTACGGCTTCCTCACAGAGCCATTTGGTGGCCCCCATCACACTCGATGGCGTCACTGCTTTATCGGTGGAGATCAGCACCATACATTCGACGCTATAACGTCCGCAGGCCTCTGCTACACAGCGGGTACCCATGACGTTGTTCTGCACCGCCTCCGGGACATTGATCTCCATTATTGGAACATGCTTATGCGCTGCTGCGTGGAAGACAACTTTCGGGCTGTACATCTGGAATATCTGCCCGATACGCACATCATCAGCGACGGAGCCAATCACTACTTTTACTCTCCCAATCTGCTCGGGAAAGTTCCGCTTCAATTCCTGGTAAATATTATGGATTGAATTCTCACCGTGGCCAAAGAGCACCAGCGTACTTGGATCCATGGTGATAATCTGTCGGCAAAGCTCTGAACCGATAGACCCACCCGCTCCAGTTACCAGCACACATTTGCCCGTCAAGTATCCACAGATACCACCCAGGTCAACGGTGACTGGAGGACGACGCAGCAGATCCTCGACACTTACATCTTCCAAATGTGCGAACTGTGTCTGGCCAGAAACAACGTCGCACATGGCGGGAATTACCTTGACGGGAATCTTTTGTTTGCGGCAAGCCATGACATATTCTTTGATCTCGACGACGCTGGCTTCTGGGATGCGGATCAATACCTCGTCAATCAATTGTTCCGTAAGTAGTGTGTAGAGATATTTGAGTGGACCAAGTACTTTCACTCCACGGATATATACGCCGATATTGCGCACATCGTCGTCCAAAAATCCGATTACCCGGATTGGATCGTTCATATCTTCTTGAATAGCTTCCAGCAGCCGCGCACCATCCGGGCCACCGCCCATAATTACTACATGTTTTCTACGTCTTTCACTGGGAATTGCTACTGAAGTATTCTCTCCCTGTGAACGACGAATATGCAGCAAACGAAGCACTATTCGCATTCCGCCTACCATGAAGATACTCAACAAGAAAAAGATCAAGAGCACAGCACGTGGATAGATACTACGTTCAAAGATGGCTTGTATAGCGACCATCGCTGTTAGCCCGAATGCATTGGATATAACGATATCACGCAGCATATCGAGACTGGCAAAACGCCAGGCGTAGCGATATAACCTGTTAAGCGAAAATATACCGATATAGACAATTATTGCGAACGGCAGGCTTATTAAATGATAAGGAAAGCCGTATGTTGGACCAAATGCCTGCACGATATCGAAGTCAGAACGCAGCAGAAAGGAAAGTGCTAAAGCTATTGCTAATGCAACAATATCTGCTATTATTAATGCGATCTTAGACCAGGGTATCGTCCATAAATTTTTACTATTATCATGCCCCTTGTTAATCATTGATTATACCTCAAATAAATACCATCCCAATCGAAAAAACTGTAATGATGCCCACACACGACAATGTATAAAGCGTAAGTATACTATTTTCGATCAATTATGTGTTGTTGAAGAACACGACATTAACCGTAATTACGTTTTTGTCGCTTCTTCCCATGTACCCTGTAAGGGTTTTACCTCCTCATTTTCTTCTAACATCGGCCCGGCCATCACCTTCAGGATCGGATCCTGCGCCGGGATCGTATAGCCGCAATAAAGGCAACGTTGATGTTTGCAGGACATCTGCCGGTTGCACTGCGGGCAGGTCGATACCTGCACATGAACCTTCCCATCCAGTCTACCGTCACTGAGGTCTATCTCCTCTACCCGCTTCAGAAGTTCCTCATCGGTGACACCGAGTTTCTCTTTCAATATCGACCACATCGCCATATTCAGCAGCGTCATGCGGTCAATTGCCTGTTCATAATAATTTATGTCACGCTGTAATCGCGCCGCCTGCGCTTCTTCGGCACTCAATCCATGAAAAGGTTCAGCGGTATAAATCATGTTAGGTATGCCCATACCTATACCCATATGCATTCTCCACGGGAAAAAAATCAGTCCTGTACTACCAGCATCTGGTGGCATTCAACTTGCGGGATTGTTGTCTTGATTATTCCACATTCATAGCTAAATTCTACCACATCTCCCTGCGGTGCCAGGTAAACTTGCGACGGAGCCTTATCCGCACGCAATGCCACCTGCACATTATAAATCGGCACCAGATCCTCAATCACCTCAATCGAGTTGATTCCAAGCGTGGGAATCTGCTGCCCGCGCTTCACCGGGGTGCCATATAACAGGTGTACAACCGTGCGCTTCTCACTCTCCTGTCGCATTACACTATTGATTCCCTGCGACGGCAAGCTGGTTTCCAGCGTCGGTTCCACCAGCAATGCGCGGATCCCCGCTAGTATTATATCACGTAAAACCGTTTGTCCACTCAAAAAATACAATTGAAATGCTGGTACAGCAAAATAACAGCTATTTGCGGTGCGCACCATCGCTGGTTCGGTGTCAATTCCGGTGCTGGGTGCGTGCATATGAGAGCAGAAATGCAGATAATCGCGGTTAAAGAAGGGGTTCTGCAGGTCGGCGATGGTCTCGCCACCGGCCAATTCAAGCTGCTGCGCATTTGAGTAGACGACGAAACCCGCCGGTGCCCACGACTGCAGCGGGAATCGCGGTGCCACATATACCGGGTTGTACTCGCCCTCTCCCAGGTATTTTGCGCCAAAGTCCAGCATGAACTCCCCGCGTTCCGTATCAATAGCGCTACTGCCAGTGGCGAATACCTTACCACCATTATCCAGATACTGTTGCAACTTCAAGCGTAACTCGTTATTCAACTGGATTGCATCAGGCAACACGATAACCTGATACTTGCTGAAATCACACTCGGTATCGAGGACATCATAGAGAATATGGCCTTCCTGCAGCACACGCACCACGCCGTTGGCGATGTGTGCGCTATTGCCGGTAACTGCCTGGCGACTGGCCTGGATGCCCGATACCGCCTCATAGGAGAGTACCCCGACGTCGGCCACCGGCGTCACATTGGCACACCATGGCTCTTTCGCTTCCACTTCGGCATAGGCGGTGCCGATCAGCCGGTAGGTGGCTTCGTCCAGTTTCCCATACGGGTGCATCTGGTCGCCGATAGAAATTTTCGCTCCATTTGCTAATGAAAGTGCTGACTCAAAACGCAGCGCGTTGGGAT
>Ga0194063_10001568_pt1 | contig 14775 bp, 13 predicted proteins | sample SepL3720m_MetaG_FD_155459 | JGI IMG/M metagenome (GOLD analysis project Ga0194063, IMG submission 155459) | Anoxic zone freshwater microbial communities from boreal shield lake in IISD Experimental Lakes Area, Ontario, Canada - Sep2016-L373-20m | ecosystem: Environmental > Aquatic > Freshwater... | reverse complement strand
GTTCGGTAGACAAGAAGTTGTTGGCGGTTCGGGTGTTCGATGAAAAGGTAAAGCGCGTCGCCTACGCTAAGCAGAAGCAAGCAGCCGAGGCCAAGGGCAAGTCCAACTGTCCGCTCTGCGCGATAGGGAACAACGCGAACAAGAGCAGAATCTATAAGTTCGAGGAAATGGACGCCGACCACGTCTCCGCGTGGAGTAAAGGCGGAGACAGTTCGGCCAAGAACTGCCAGATGCTCTGCACTACCCACAATCGGGCCAAAGGTAATCGATAGTGTAAGGCACTCGCATGACCGGCCCGACACAGCAAACCGTCAAACGCCTCTTTGCGCTCTCCCGAAACCGCTGTGCCTACCACGGCTGCGAAACACCCATTGTCCATCCGTCGGGCGCGCAAACCGGTGACGTGTGCCACATCCGCGCCGCAAGCCGAGGCGGCCCCCGTTACGATGCGAACCAGCCACCAGACCAACGCCACGCTTTTGAGAACCTTATTCTCCTGTGCAAAGTTCATCATCAGATCGTGGATCATGACTCGGCCAGATATGCGCCCGAACTTCTCGCCGACATCAAAGCCATGCATGAGAAGAACGGCGACATCGAACTCTCTCCCGAGGCCGCCCGCATGGCCGCACAGTTGCACGCATCCATGAAGATCACGGTCACCGCCGGCCGCGACTCCCAAGTCATGGTAGACAGTCCCGGCGGCGTCCAGGCCAAGACAATCAAGGCCACCGGTCCTTTCGTCTTCACAGAAAAGCACACGACCCGCAATGTCATCCAACCCGGTCCGGAACACGTCACCGACGAGCAGGCCGGTCAGATCAAGGCCATGATAGATGAACTCGCGGATATTGACGTGAGGGCAGGCAGGCCCGACTCTCATGGCGGCTGGTTCAAACGCCTCTACCGGAAATTCCCTTGCCGCAACTCATACCATCTCATCCGCCGCGAGCATTTCCCTGCCGTCATGCAGTACCTCCGCGTGGAAGCCGCCAAGGCCAGGCCCAAACTCCGCCGAACGGATAACGCCGAATGGCGCAACCGCTTCTACCGTGCCATCTGGGCTAAGGCCCGCGAACTCGACATATCCCGCGACCAGGTCCACAACCTCGCCACCGAACGCCTTCGCCTGAAGAAACCTCTTCGCTCGTTGACCGAACTCGGCGAGCAGAACCTTGAACGTTTTTACCGCATGATGCTCGACTTGTGATCACCAGCACCGACTGACGCCAACTTCAAACCGCGCCACGGGCCTCACGCCCGCCGTGGCTTGCCCGCCACCCTTCTTGCCCCGCATCCATAGGGGGCATGAACACACACAATGATGCCTCCTGGCGTGAAGTACAATTCGGGCCCCATCAGTGGGCGAACATCCCTCAATCGGCCGGCCTCTGGCCCAACCCGCCATCCGACCAGGCGACTGAACTCCGACTCCGCACCGCGGAAGAGATCGCGCTGATCCTGCACGCCGTTATGGTCACGGCGCTCACCCAGCGCCAACGCCAGGTCATGGAACTCTACTATCTGGAGGACCGCACCCAGATTGAAATCGCCACGGCGCTGGGCATCTCCCAGGCAACGGTCTCCCAGCATCTCACCGGGAAACGCCGGGGGCGCACCCGCGTGGGCGGGGCCTTCCGCAAGATTCGCAAGGCCATCCACAAGGCCGCCAAGCGCCGTACCCACCCGGACACCCGCTTCACGCAAATCATCCGGACTCTGGACAATCTGCTCGACCGCTCGATTACGCACCGACGCGCCCGGTCACTGCTGGAGGCCTTGGCCCGCTCCACGCCTCAGGCTTCCGGGCCATCGTCAGAAAAATTCGACAAAATCTGAGTCACCCCCTCAAAAGTGCCTATATTTCTCCCTATGGGTAAGGGAGTGTTGTGTCAACGTCCCCGGAGTAACCGCCAGAATGGATTGGTACAACCAGAAAAAGACCTTTACCAAGCGCGCTGTGGCCTACTATCGCCATTCCGCCCAGGATCGGCAGGAAAACTCCGTCGAGATTCAGCAGGATCAGGTCCGAAAGTTCGCGTCCGACAACAAGATCGAGATCATTCAGGAGTTCATTGACCGGGGAAAAACCGGCCTCGTGACGGAGGGTCGGGAAGCCTTCCAGACGATGCTTCGCGACTACATCCAGTCCGGTGCCCATGAGTTTGACTATGTCCTCGTCCTCGATGTCAGCCGCTGGGGCCGGTACCAGAACACCGATATTTCCGCCTATTACACCGGCCTATGCGCCATGCACGGCAAGCACGTCATCTACACGTCCATCGGGTTCACCGCAGAAAATGACCTCATGCACGCGCTCCGGATCAACATCGAGCGCTACCAGGCCGCCAACTATAGCCGCGAACTCAGCACCAAGGTTTTCAAGGGCTGCGCCAAAATCGCCAGCCAGGGGTTCCGGGCGGGCGGGATGCCGCCCTATGCCTTCCACCGCCTCCTGCTCGATGAACAACGCCAACCAGTTCAGGTTCTCGACCCCGGCCAGCGCAAGAGCATCCAGAATCAGCGCGTTACGCTCACGCCCGGCTGCCCCGACGAAATCACGGTCATCAAGCGCATCTTTCGCGCCTTCGTCCATCAGAAGAAGACGCCAAAGCAGATCGCCGGCCTCTTGAACGACGACCACATCCAATCCCCCGGCCATGGCCAGTGGACCGCCCAGTCGGTGCAGGGGATCCTTTCCAATGAACTCTATGCCGGGACCATGGTCTACAACAAGACGACCCAGCGCCTGAAATCCCCCAGCCGCAATAACCCAAAGACGGAATGGGTCCGCGCCGAAAACGCCTTTCCGGCCATCATAGACCGGAACGTCTTTGATTCCGCCCAAACCATCATCCGCACAACCGAGGAACAACGGCTCATCCGGTATTCCGACAAGGATATGCTGGATCGCCTCCGCGCCCAGTATGCCCACTACGGCACCGTCCGCTCCAGTCTCATCGCCGGGGACAAGGACATGGTTTCCCCGTCAACCTACTCCCATCATTTTGGCTCTCTCCGCACCGCCTACCAGAACCTGTTCGCGGATGTCATCGCCGACCGCCGTTCCCAGGTGGCCGGCCATTTGAAAGGGGCCATCCCGGAAATCACCGAGTGCGGCGATTTCCTTGTCCTGCGCAACTACGTGAGCATCCGCATCCTGCCCGTTGTCCCGTATCCGCATGGCTACGAGGCCGCCTGGTCATTTACGCCCGATTCCCGCCCGGAAATTGACATCACCATCGGGGTCCCGCTGAGCAACGGCGGCCAGTTTGCCGTCTTGGGCTACCTCTTCTTCCCCCGCATCATGCACGGCGGCCGAGACATTCGCATTGTGAGCACGATCCCGGAGAGGCTCGATCTCCACGCCTACACGATTCCAGAAGCGCTTCAAAACCTGATTGGATGGGAGGCCAAACAATGAACGCAACCATAGTGCCCATGACCGAACGCCAGTATCGCATGATCCCGGTGGACAAGATTACCGTCCTGAACTCCCGCAACCGCGACAAGGAGCAATTTGCCGAGAATGTGCGGAGTATCGGCGAAATCGGCCTGCTGAAACCCATTGTCGTGAACGGCCGCAACTTCGAGAAGGTGGGGGCCTACGAACTCGTCTGTGGTGAGGGCCGCCTCCTGGCCCACAAACGCCTTGAGAAACCCGAGATCGCTGCCGAGATCATTGATTGCGACCGCAAAACGGCCTTGCTCTATTCCCTGGTCGAAAACATCGCCCGTGTGCCGCCCGGCACAATGACGTTCGCGCGGGAAATGAAACGCATGCACGACGCCGGCTTCAACTACGCCAAGATTTCATCCATCGTCGGCAAGACTCAAACCTATGTGAGCGATTACATCCGGCTGGTTGCCAACGGCGAAGACCGCCTGATCGAAGGCGTTGAGCAGGGCCTGTTTTCCATGTCCTTCGCCGTACAGGTCGCCCAATCCGATGACACCACGATCCAGAACGTTCTCATGGATGCTTTCGACGGGGGCCTCGTCAACTGCAACACCGTCATTCGGGTCCGGAAACTCATAGAACTCCGCTTGAATCGCGGCAAGCGCCCCCAGAAGAAAACCCGCACGGATACCGATTCCTACACCCTCAAGGATCTGGCCAAGGAAATCACCAAGGCGACCAAGGACAAGGAAGATTTTGTCCGTGAAACCACCCGCAAGGAAAACCGCCTCCTCACGCTGATGATGGGGACGTCCACCCTCATGGCCGACGCCGGGTTCATCGAACTGCTCAAATCCTTTGAACTGAACACCCCGCCGCAACTCGCCGGGGAATACGGCGTCGCCCTCCAGAAGCGAGTGCGCCGGGAACCCGAGTCAACCCAGGAGGAGACCCAACAATGAACAATCCATTGAATGTCAACGGTGTGGACGTGCCGCTCGCCGCATTAACCCCACTGCGGGAACGCGAAGCGCTCAACACCAGCACCCACAAGGGTTTTGTGCGCATCCGCTCCAGCATCAAGGCCATCGGCCTCATCGAGCCCTTGTCCGTTTATCCTGAAGGCGGCGCCTACGTCATCCTTGATGGGTATTTGCGCTTCCGCGCCTGCGAGGAGCTGAAAATCGAAACCGTCCCCTGCATCGTTTTCAAGGACAAGGAGGCCTACACCTTCAACCGCATGGTCAACCGGCTTTCCGGCTACCAGGAAATGCGAATGCTCCGGAAATCCCTCGAAACCTTGGACGAGCGCACCATTGCCGATGTTTTCGGCATGAGGTCAATCCGCTACCGCCTGGCCCCAACACTGGTCGAACAACTCCACCCGAAAGCGGCCGAGGCATTCGAGTCCGACCTTCTGGGCAAGACCGCCGCCCATGAAATGTCCTGTGTCCGGCCCGAACGCCAGGCCGAGATGCTCAAGGAGATGAAGCGCGTCAACGACTACAGCCCCGCCTTCATCCGCGCCCTGGTCCTCAAGACCCCGCCCGAATTGCGCAATCCCAAGCGCAACCCCAAACGGCAATGGTCCGAAGACAAGAACAAGCGCAAGGAAATGGTATCCCGGCTGGAGGAGGCCGAGAAACAGCACGATTTCTACACCAAACTCTACCGCCAGTACTCCGCCGACCTCCTGAAAATGACCCTCTACGTCCGCAAGATCATAACTACCCCGGAACTGGGCGCCTATCTCGCCGACCACCACCCGGCCACCCTCAACGACCTAAGCGAAATCGTCCTCGAAACCACTGCCGCGCCACCGCCCGCGTAACTGGTCCTCGCCAGGCACCGCAAACAGACAGCGAGGCAAGCCATCACAGCACTTGTCGATCCGCTTGCCACGACGGTGGCCTCACTGGGGCGTAGATGAGTCCGATTCGTCCAAAACGTCCGATTCTCTTGCCGGCCTCCGCCACGCGCACACCTCTTCCACCAGGACAATAAACTTGCATTTCTATGGCATGCGGTTCTTACTGGCATCCATGCGCGCCGGCGCTTTGCGACCGGCCGCCTATGAGGAGCATTAACCAATTTAGAAACGGAACGAACAACCAAAGATTTTGCGTAATCGCAAGATTCGCCCCCGCGGAAAACCACGAATTTTCAGGGAAGGGACGAACATGCGGGAACGCGCCACTTGGCGCGGCCCCGTTTCATGTTCCTTCCTGGGGCTTCGTGGTCCCTCCGTGGGGCGTGGGCGGGTGTCCGCGCCTCTTCTTTGGTACGAATGAAGAAGACCGTTGAGAGTGGGTAAGCGAAGAATGCCGTGTAATCTACAGTCCATTGATATCCGTCGCCGGTTCCTGACTGCCCGACTCGGAATGGCCCTGCTTTTCAGCTTCACTGTCAACAATACCTTCGCACAGATTACGTGGTACGTGGTGAAGGACAATCCGAACGAACACTTCCCCTACACGAACTGGTCCGTTGCAGCCGCAAGCATCCAGACAGCGATAAACGCTGCCGACAATGGAGATTCAATTGTCGTAAGCAATGGAGTGTATGACTCCGGCGGCGTCGCCGGTTTCCCAGCGGGCAGTGCCTTACCCAACCGCGTTGCGATCTACAAAGGGCTCACCATCCGCAGCCTCAATGGGCCGACAGTCACAACCATTCGCGGACAAGGCCCTAACGGGAGCAGCGCAATCCGGTGCGCCTATATGACCAACGGGGCTTCTCTTATGGGATTTACATTGACCAATGGCGCGACACTGACGACCGGTCTCGGAGGGAGTGCGCAAGTCTGCGGGGGAGCTGTCTGGTGCGAGAGCGTAGATGCAGTCCTGTCCAATTGTGTCATCACGCGCAGTACGGCCCTTTCTGATGGCGGTGGCGTGTATTCAGGAACACTCCGTGACTGCACCCTGACCTGGAATTCATCGGCAAACTCGGCCGGCGGGGCGCGGGGGGCACAACTTTACAACTGCACGCTCAGCCGCAACACCTCCGGCATCGGCGGTGGGGCTGCCTACGGCAACGCGAGCAACTGCACGTTCTCCTACAATTCAGCACCTTTCGGTGGTGGGGCGGCGTACGCCGTATTGCAGGCATGTAGTCTCTCTCGGAATACGGCATCGCAATATGGAGGAGGTTGCGATAACTGCACCGGATACGATTGCACCATCGCCAACAACACCGCAACCTGGGACGGTGGGGGAACCTACTACGGTTCATATTACAATTGCACGCTTTCCGGCAATACAGCGGCGAATTACGGGGGCGGCACCTCTTACGGGGCTTTCGACAAGTGTACGTTTTCAGGAAATACCGCGCAGTATGGTGGAGGCGGCTCCTACGCCTCAATGGTCAACTGCACTTTGACCGGAAACAAAGCGTCGGAGTACGGCGGTGGAGCATACGGCGGCGGGTTGACCAACTGCACACTCTCAGGCAACCAAGCATATACTGTTGTCGCGGGACACGGGTTCGGCGGCGGGATTTCCGATGGCAAAGCGGTGAACTGCTCGTTTTCGAAAAACACTGCGACAATTGACGGCGGTGGCGCATACCGGGGTACAGTGTACAACTGCACTTTTCTGGGTAATAAAGCAACCCAAAGCGGAGGTGGCATCAGTGGTAGCACGGTCTACAACTCTGTCTTTGCGGGCAATGAAGCAACGTTCACCGATGGGGGCGGTTCATGCAGTGGCCTGCTGTACAACTGCACCATGACGGGTAATTCGGCCGGCTATGGAAAGGGCGGCGGGGCATCCGGCAGCAGACTCTATAACTGCATTTTGTACTACAACACAGCGCAGAGTGGCGCGAACTGGGCCAGTGCGGGGTGCACCAACTGTTGCACTACACCGAACCCAGGCGGTATTGGCAACGTGACCAACGAACCTTGTTTCATGGACTTGGCACAAACCAATCTTCACCTCCGTGGAGAATCCCCCTGCATTGATAAAGGAACCAACTTCTCCTGGATGAGTATCGCAAACGACCCCCGGAGCGTGGATATTGACGGCAACACAAGAATTCTGAATGGGAAGGCAGACATAGGGGCTTTCGAGTATCCGTTCTGCTCGCAACGGTATGTTTCCGATGGAAATCCGAACGCATACTTCCCATACGCGAACTGGACGACAGCTGCAGAAAGCATCCAAACAGCGGTTAATGCGGCACGAAACGGCGAGGCGATACTCGTCGGCGATGGAATATACGACGTTGGAGGAATGTCTGGGTGTCCAGCCGGAAGCGTTCTGTCAAATCGCGTTGCAATCTACAAGGCACTGAAAATAAGTAGCCTCAATGGGCCCAGCGTGACGACGATTTCCGGCAAGAACCCCAACGGCGCTGCGGCAGTCCGTTGTGTCTATATGACGAATGGCGCGTCACTAGCCGGGTTCACAATCACGAACGGCGCAACGCGAACGACAGGTGATTCCATAAAGGATTGCAGTGGGGGTGGAATTTGGTGTCAAAGCACCAATGCGATCCTGTCCAACTGCGTCATAAGGGGGAACACGGCGGCACAGTATGGCGGCGGAGTCTACGGCGGCACATTGCGGAACAGTGACATCTCGGGGAATGGGGCGTCATGGAATGGCGGCGGGGCATGTTCCAGTGTGTTGTTCAGATGCACATTGAACCAGAACACTGCGGCACAGTATGGGGGCGGCGCGTACTACGGGACGCTACAAAACTGTGAACTAACGGGAAACACGGCATCTTGGGATGGCGGCGGGGCATACTATGGCACGTTGTTCAACTGTACGTTATCAGGAAATACGGGAAGTCAACACGGCGGCGGTGCATATGGGGCTGCAATATACAACTCCGTACTCGCCGCCAACTCCGGCGGCTATGGGGCCGGGGCATCCGATGGGGTCCTTTACAACTGCACGGTCGTGAGCAACACAGCCAGTCTTCGCGGTGGAGGAACCCGGCAATGTACCTTGTATAACTCAATAGTCTATTTCAACAACGCTCCAATAGGAACGAACTGTGACGGTGCCGCTACCTATGTCGGCAATTGCACGGTGCCCGATCCCGGAGGGGTAAACAACATCACGAATGACCCTGCCTTTGTTGACCTAACTACACTCAATCTGAGACTGAACCCGTCTTCGCCCTGCGTTGACGTTGGAACGAACCTCGCATGGATGACGGACCCGACAAGTCCCGCGAGTCAGGATCGCGACGGGAATGCACGAATGATCTGCGGGACTGTGGATATCGGGGCTTTTGAAAGCACGAACGCTACGACGCCCGGGGGAATACCCCGCCTTTGGTTCTTCCAATATCATCTACCTACGGACGGTACGGCAGACCGACTCAATTCTGATTGCGATGGTGCCGTGAACGCCGACGAATACACAGCGGGAACAGACCCCACGAATAGCACCTCCTTCTTTCATATCGTCGCAGTCTCGAACTCGCCCTCGGTAGTGGTGTGTTTCACGTCATGCACCAATCGAGAGTATACCCTCTTGTCGAACCCCGACTTGTCACTCAGCAACGGTTGGTCGATTGTTGCCGGGCAATCCAACGTGATCGGCGGACCTGAGACGTCCATCCTTACTGATACAAACGATTCGCAGATGCGCTTCTATCGGGTGAGGGTGAGTTTCCCGTGAGAATTTGTGACGTGTCGATGGAATACTACGAGTGAAGAAGGAGACTCCATCCAAGGAAAGGCCATTGCTGCTCTTGTTCACGGGTGCGGGTTTCGCCGCCGGCGCAGGCGCCCCGGTAATGCGCGCCTTCTTGGAACACGCTGAGAACACGCTGCCGGAACCAGTACTGCGATGCATGCGTCCGGGGTTTTACTTCAGCGGGTACTCCATGAAGGAACCACCAAACCTAGAGACCGCCTACGGCGCGATGGTGTTCCGCCAAATCCTGCATGGTCCGCATTTCAGAGTCGCAACCCGCGAACGAGAAGGCGGGAATTACCGATTCGTTCCGAGTAGGCAAGGGCCAACGGTCTCGGAAGTAATTACGGGCATCGAACGCGGGATAACAACCATCTACGGGCAACCAACCGATGGTGGTAGCGCGGACGCACCGTGGCTTGTCTACTACTGCGATTTGTTCCGGCACATCTTGACTCATTTCAGGTTGGCAATTGTCACAACCAACTACGACCTTGTTGCCGAGACGGTCTTGAACCGGATCGGTCAACCAAACTCATACTGCCTCGGTTCCCACCAGGGAGACGCACAACCAATCCCCATCCTGAAACTCCATGGATCGGTAAACTGGCCAAAGCAAGGCGCACTTGACCTCAAATCTTTGTCCACGTCCTCCCCTCTACAGCAAGACGCACGATTGCTGCCTCCAACATGGAATAAGGATCTCGGTGCAAATGACGTTTTCGCAGACGTCTGGCGGGATGCCGCCAAAGTCATCGGAACGGCACACGTCTTACTGGTAGTCGGGCAGTCTTTCCCGAGAACCGATCTCCACTTGGACTACCTTCTTGCAGAAGGGCTGGCGAAGAGCGCCGACAATCCAGAACCCAAACGCGTCCTTGTTGCAGACGCTGATCTGCCTACGGCAATGGAATTATGTAACAGATTCATGAGGTATCAGACAATCGGCAGCGCATCCGCCTTTGGCGTCCGCTTTGAATGCCTCCTCTCGGAAATCCAGAAAGGGAGTATTCTTCTCTAGCCGGGAAGTCGCCGCAAAGAAAGGCCCGCGTTGTTGGAACTCCGGCTTCGGCAGGTTCCCATCCCGGCAGACCTACATCATGGCCCCTTTGTGGCCACTTTGCCAATAGACATGTCAACCTCCCGTTCTGAGTCGTTGGCGTGTCGGGAATCGTATGATGCCATGAGGCGTTTGAGGCGTTTATGATGCGTTACGACGATGATGCGTTTGAGCCCTTTGCGATGCGTTTGCGCGTCAGGATGTAGTGAGTTCCTTTTCCCGTGGATCCCACCTTCTCGACCACGCCTTTCCCACGCAGCAGTTCCAAATCGCGGCTCGCAGTGGCTCGCGCAACGCCGAATTCACTCTGATAGTCCGTGTTCGAAATTCGTCCGGTCTTCTTAACCAAAGCAATGGCTTGAATCAACCGCTCGTTCAGGCCCAACTCATCCACAACCGCATCCGTCAGCCAATCACGCCAGATCGTCGCCACAAAGAAGGGGCCGCGTTGCTGAAAGTCAGGCTCCGGCAATCCGGCCTCCCGGCATTCGGCGATCATGTCCGTCGTCCCGGTCCCAGCCTTCTCCACATACTCCACGCGAAACAACGGCTCGGCAATCAACGGATTTCGCGGCATGGGACCATGAGGTTCCCGCAGCATCTCCGGGTTCCATCCTCGCGGCAATTCCCCGGGATTCCAAACCTCAACCCGATCCGAGAACACGAGAACCTGTACGAATCCTGTGTTCTGATAATCGCGGTGCGCCACCGCGTTCACAACAGCCTCGGTGATCACAGCGCGTGGTATTTCCGGCGTCACCGGTGCCTTGGCGCTTTTCGCGCGGGTGCCGACTCTGCGATCGAGCTTGCCGAGTACGAACTCCACGGATTGGTCGATCACCTCAAATAACCGCCCCTCATATGGCTGCTGCGAGGCGATGGGCTTCCGTTTCTCGGTCCCAAAAAAATGGAAGCAGTGAACCTGCGCATTGTTGAAGAAACGGCGCGGCTCTTTGCCGAACAGGAGAACCGCCGCATTCGTGAGGCGGCCGTCTTTCAGTAGATTGAAGTTCTGCAGAACAGCCACAGGGGTTCGGGTGCCCTTCAGGGACAACCGCCCTTTGGATTCCGCCGTTTCTACGAAAGCCGTCACTTGTCCCTCGTCAATATCCGCCAGGGTCGCCCCAGCGCACGGCGTATCGTCGAACGGCGTTGTCACCAACGCGCCGCGTCGCTCCAGACTCTCCACCAGCGCCGCATAAACCTCGCGTAGGAGGGCAGGCAAATCGGAAAACTTCCGTCGAGATAGTTCGCCCCCGGCTCGTTCGATCAAACGCGCCATTTCGGGCTCGCGCGTCTTCTCATCAGCCTCCCACACGAAGACAAGCCGTTCGCGGTGACTTTCCGTAGCGCGCTCATACTCCAGTTCCGTGGCCGCCTTACCGTTCGCGTTCTTCCGCCCGTACCTCACCCCCAGAATGCCCAGGTAAATATCGCGCCGCTCCACCTCTGCCAAGTAAACATCGTCCGGTTTACGGTCCGAGGCCGGCAGATCCTCAAAGAGAAAGACATCCGATATGAACCGCCGCAGCAAGGGATCGCCAAGAATGAAGTCCTTCAGCGCGCGGCGTTCCGCCGCCAGTTCCTTTTGCACACTGCTGATGAAAATGCTCGTTTTCATTCACACTCCAAACCCGCCCGCCGAGATCAATATGTCTGTCACCATATCTCAAGCCCACCCGGAAAACCAGTCAATCCCGTAAACCCGCAACGCGCCCGCTCGTTCTGCCCGGTGTTTCGGTCGCCAGACAGGACGGGTGCCAGCATCTTTACGCCGTCGCCGGCACTTCCCGCTCCAACCGCCCGTCCACCCATTCCTTCGCCTGCCGGACCAAACTCGCCGCGATGGTGCGCTGCTTATCCCAACTCTTCGCCGTCATGCCGTCCAGTGTTTTCAGCACCTTTTCCAGCAATTCGCCTGGTCCGGCATCAACATCGTATGTCGCGCCACCATCCTTCGCCGCCTCTTCATCCTTGCCGCTTGTCAGTAATGCCGGGAGTGCATCCGCCAGCGCCGCCCGCACCTGATCTTGACCGGGCCGGAAGTAGTGCGTGGTCACAACCTCGACGGTCCGGTGACCGCTGATCCGCTTAACCGTCTCGATCGGTACACCGCGGGTCAACGCCTCCGTGATCCAGGTGGTCCGGAGGGAGTGGAAATCCTTCACGGACGCCTTGCGCATCCCATGCACCCGCTTGGCGTGGATGTCCGCATCCTTGAAACCGGCATCGTCAAACGCCTGCCGTAGCCGCCACGTGACGCCCTGCTGGTTGTGTAATTGCATCGCGGCCGTCTCGGGCCAGACATACCCGCTCTTGCCGTCCGCCTGCTTCTTGGCAAGGGCCAGTTCGCGCATGAGGGCCTCGTAGATCGGGATGCAGACCGTTTCCCCGGTCTTGCTGGTCTTGACCGTGATGCTGGGATTTGGCCCCTGCATGTTCACGTCATCCCACTTCAACAGGCAGCAATCGCCCCGCCGCATGGCCGTGCTCAGCCCGCAAACGATAATCGGCCGGCAGAAATCGTCCTTTTTGACCGCATCCAGCAACGCCTTGACCTCCACCATGGTCAACGGCCGCCGGTGGACATGGTGTTCCTCGTGCGCCTTGATCCCGTCGAAAGGGTTCCGGAGGACCCCATACTCCACCTGGAGGAACTTGAAAATGGCCTTCATGCGCTTCAGGGAATCGTTCCACGTCTTCGCCGCCATCTTCCGGTCGGCTTCCGACTCCATGAACCCGCGCGCCATCTCGCGCGTCACCTGGGCCGCTTCCACCAGTTCCGCGTGTTTTGACTGGACGTGATCCACGAACCGCTTGATGGTGGCATGGACATCCTTCACGTAACGGGGATGCAACGTCCGCCGTTTCTTCGGCATGCGATCCCATGCCTTCTTCAGGTCGGCGACAGGGAAGGACAGTATCTTCGAGCCATACTTGATCTCATTATAGTGAACCCCGTTTTTTAGACAGTATGTTAAGATAGTTTTTCGGGGGCAAAAACAGCCACTGGAAGGACTATGAAGCGATGAGTAATGAGCGACGAAGGTATGATGCAGGCTTTAAGGCGAAGGTCGCCCTGGAAGCGGTTAAGGGCATGAAAACGATTGCCGAAATTTCAAGTGAGTACAAAATCCATTCAAGCCAAATCAATGGTTGGAAAAAGGTGTTGCAGGCGGGAACGGTCAGTCTTTTTCAGGAGGGGCGAAATCACCGGGAAGAGTCCCGAAGTGAGGAGCTGGTTGATCGGCTGTTCAGCAAGATCGGCCAGTTAGAGGTTGAGCTGGATTTTATCCAAAAAAAAGACAGCAGATTTCATTGGCGGAGGCCCGGTTCATGATTGATCGCGAGCATCCATTTCTTTCGCTTAGTCGGCAAGCAGATCTGTTGGGGGTTAGTCGCTCGGGACTATATACAAGCCCCCTGTCGATCAGCCTCGATGATAAGGATCTTATGAATGTCATCGACCGCATCTATACCGCTCACCCATATTATGGCTACCGGCGTATCACCGTCGAACTGGGCAAGCGAAATCAGTTGGTTAACCACAAGCGTGTGTTGCGGCTGATGCGGAAAATGAACATCATGTCTATTGCGCCCGGCCCCATGACCACTGTTCGCCATCCCCAGCATAAGATATATCCATATTTGCTAAGGAATATGGCTATTATTCGCCCCAATCAAGTTTGGTGCGTGGATATAACCTACGTGCCAATGGAGCATGGTTATATGTTTTTGGTGGCAGTGCTGGACTGGTACAGTCGCCACGTACTCGCTTGGCGATTGTCCAATACTTGCGAAGTGGGGTTTTGCCTGGAGGCGCTGGAAGAGGCATTGGCGAGTGGAGCGCATCCTGAGATATTCAACAGTGACCAAGGCTCGCAATTCACAAGCGATGATTTTACAGGCATGCTCTTGAAGCATGGAATTCGAATCAGCATGGATGGCAAAGGCCGGGCATTGGACAACATCATTGTGGAACGTTTCTGGCGCAATGTGAAATATGAGTGCGTATATTTGCATGCACCAAAAGGAGGCCGGGAACTTCATCGGTTGATCAAGGATTACATGGAATTTTACACCTACCAACGAGGACATCAGTCATTGGATTACGCCACGCCATCGGAGTACTACTTGGAAAGGAAAATAGCATGATGAACGCCACCCACAGCAGCCGCCTTCTGTTCCGCCTTCAGCCCTCCGGGCTGCCCCTTCGGGGCCAGGCTACACAGAAGGCAGCTGCTGTGGGCCACTGGGAGAGACGCCTTGCCGCACCCATTGGAAGTAGCTCGGCGCAAGGACTTACAAACGCCCCCTGTTTCTCTATCTTAATTCAGGAATATTTTGTCTAGCCAATGGGGTGCACTTTACATGGAGATTCTGGACCAGGGCTTCCGCCGACCGTTGCCCCCTGGCATCGGCGACCAAGTTATCCAGCTTCGTTTGCGCCGCCCCGCGCGTCCGCTCGAAAGTAGGATCGCCCTCCTTCTTAAGCGATTCCGGCGGAGTGCCCTTGACTTCTACGCCCAGGTTCGTAGCATACCGGTGACCATTGACCATGTATGCGCCGTACCACCATTTTGATTTGAGAGTTCCGTCCGGTTTCCGGCGAAGTTCCAGTGGCATAATGTCCTCCTATGTGCCTGCAAGCAACAAGG
>Ga0194063_10001567_pt1 | contig 14777 bp, 11 predicted proteins | sample SepL3720m_MetaG_FD_155459 | JGI IMG/M metagenome (GOLD analysis project Ga0194063, IMG submission 155459) | Anoxic zone freshwater microbial communities from boreal shield lake in IISD Experimental Lakes Area, Ontario, Canada - Sep2016-L373-20m | ecosystem: Environmental > Aquatic > Freshwater... | reverse complement strand
CATCGCTATAAACCTCCTCTCCAAGGAAGCCAGCAAGCTGTCAAAGCGCCGGAAGCTCAATAAGGCCGCTTGGAATAATGCCTATCTCCTCAGACTCATCGCACAAATTTGAAATGCGATTGCCCTGACGATAGAGGCGGCTTGATAACACCGGGGTTTCCAATCTACACCAGTACGGGTGACGAGATTGGGGGCAACGATATGCACACCACCAGCCAGGACGGCGTGATCGAACTGACCAGCGAGATCGCCACTGGCTACGGAAGTCCGAAGAACGTCAAGCCGGCTGTTCTTCCGGTATCAGTTCGCTACGTCAAGAATGGAGCCGCCGGTCGTTGGTGGCGCGCCGCGAAGGCAGACAGACAAGTCCATATCGGATGGTCTAATATCCCGGCCACCGACATCGTTGCACCCGACTATCTAGCTATCGAAAAGCGGCTCAAGGAATACTGGGGTGATCGACAGGGATGCACACAGGACATCAACCAACTTCATTGTCTCATTGACGCGCCCAGTCGTCATGTGTGGATCACGTTTGAAGATGGATGCATGTGGTGGTGTACAGTGCGCGACGGCATCGTTGGCAACCCAGATGGCGAGAGCAAGGACAGAGGCCACGCTTGGCTTGCCTGCGATCGACCATGGTCAAACAAATCGATCGGTGGAAGGTTACTCGCAATTGCCGACTTGCCGGGGACGGTAACGACAGTGGCGGGCTTCAAGGGGACGGTATGCCAGCCCAAAGCCTGGGAAGCCATTCTCCGGATACTCAACGACGATGCTGACGCCGATGCGATGGAGGCTTCCCATGCGCGGGCTGGGTACGAACGGGCGATCGAGAAAGTAGTTCGGCGTCTATCCCCGAAGGATTTCGAGCAACTGATTGACCTGATCTTGGTTAGATCCGGTTGGGCACGAATATCAACGCTCGGCAAAACGCGTGAGGGGGTTGACCTGGAAGTTCAGAACCTCGCGGCAAATGAAATAGCATTTGTCCAGGTCAAGAGCGCGGCCACGCAAGCTGTTCTGGATGACTATATCTCCCGGTTCCAGGAGAGACGAGGTTTATATTCACGGATGATTTTTGCAGTTCACTCGCCAAGTAGCAACCTCACCCTCCCAAGCGACTTGCCTATACAGCTTTGGACCGGAAACATGCTCTCTCGCCTCACCGTGCGCCTTGGCTTAGGAGAGTGGGCGGAAGGCCGACTGTCGTAGACGGCGAGGATGATCACATCCATCTGCTAGTGAACTATCCTCCAAAAGTGGCTGTATCGGCGCTAGTATACAGCCTCAATGGCGTGTCTAGTCGAAGGCTTCGGCAGAATAATCCGGATCTGGTGCGGCGATATTGGAAAGGCGTACTGTGGTCGCCATCGTATTTCGCTGCCTCATGCGGCGGAGCGCCAATCAGCATCATTCGCCAATACATCGAACAGCAACAAACGCCGGACTAATGAATCATGTCGGCGCAGACGCGCCTCTGCGCCTATCTACGGCCTGAACGCCGGAGCTTGCGGCGCTAATAAAGCTGGGTCAAGTGTGATATAAATTGATTTCTTAATTAACTAGAATAAGTAAGTACTTGAGGAAAATACTATATGTTATCATGGTTAATCTTCACAAAATAGCTGGGACGGTCCTGCGATTCGAAGTAGGTGCGGATAAGCATTTCTGCAAGCAGGCCCATGAGTATGCTGGTAATCCCGGTCATTACTGCCATGACAGTAATCAATGGTAGAGGGGTAGAAATCATTGACACGTGATGAAATAATTTTAACCCAAGCATTGTAATGAAGCTTACGAAGGCCATACCTAGCGTCAGCAAACCAAAGCCGCCAAATATATATATTGGCTTAACCATATAGCGACGTAGGAACGTCACGACGATGAGATCAAGAATGACCTTGACAACACGCTCCAGTCCATAATTTGAGAACCCATGCTGACGAGCACGATGATTCACTGGAATTTCAACTACCTTGGCCCCCATCCAGCTTGCGTAAATCGGAATAAAACGGTGCATTTCACCATAGAGACGCACGCCCTTGACGACATCTGCTCGATAGGCCTTGAGCGTGCATCCATAATCGTGAAGTTTAACACCGGAAATTTTGGAAATTATACTATTAGCAATCCTGCTGACAAAATTACGGCGCAGTTTAGCATCCTTACGATCCTTCCTCCAACCACTGACGACATCGAATCCCTCCTTGAGTTTGGCAAGAAGATTTGGAATGTCCTGCGGATCGTTCTGGAGGTCAGCATCAATCGAAATGATTACATCGCCCTTGGCATAATCTATTCCAGCCATTATGGCCGCAGTCTGACCAAAGTTTCGGCAAAAATCAATTACTTGTAGTTCCGGATGCAGCGCCTTCTGACGCCTTAACTCCGCTAATGAACCGTCATGGCTGCCATCGTTGACGGCGATGATTTCAAACGGGGTGCTAAGAGTATTAAGAACTACCAGCAATTGCTCCAAAAGAATTGGAATGTTTTTTTCTTCGTTGTAAATCGGGATGATTACAGAAATTAACGATATTTTTGCAATTCCATGATCGAGCCCGACTACCGGTGGCGGTACTATGAATTGCCGCTCTGAATCAATTACAGACGTGTTCAAGATTTCAGAACGATAATCCTCACCCGCATTTTTTACTGCCAGGTTATGTTTGTACTTCTCAACACAACTAATTAACACGAGGCCCAGCCCGAAAATGCAGTAAAACAGCAGATCGGCACTGGTGTGCTGCATTGCCCAAACCGCAAAAAGCGGTGCCAGACTGAAGAAACCAAACATACCGGTCACGATAGCAACTGATATAAAGCTGCCAGCAGTCGAGCCACGCCGAAATATGTGAGCAGCAATCATCAAATTGACAAGAGACAACATTAGTATAACATTCAAACCTAGCGGAATCCTTCCTAGTGGAAACCATAAGGCTGTGCTCAAAACACGGCCGATGTATTGGGCTTTAAAAAAAGTGAATGTTTTGAGAACATCGATTGGATAATCTTGCGCTATGTCGAAGAATGCCTCACGCAGGAATGCTCCATAGGCGGCCCCGTAGGTGCCACCGACATCGGCGAGGGAAACATTATGTTTTCTTGCCATAACCAGGGCGACACAGTGACCATTTCGATCATTGGGTTCAGAAATGAGACCTTCGGGAATCGATAATGTACAATCATATACTTCGCGCATATTTCCGAAAGGAAAACTTGTGTTAATGCCTAAGCTGACAAAGACACGATGCCAAACGGTTTCTGTGAATCTTCCTTCTTTGATATATCCTTGCGAGAAAGATGTTTGCAGAATGACAATAAAAAGAGCGCCTACCAAACCGATCCAGGTGACTCTTTTCAATATTGTCCACCTAGCCTGCGCAAAACGGAGAGTTTTCCACAGACAGATCAGCGTAGTCACGCCAAAAACGGCGATTATCGGCGCAGCGCTATTTCTGACCAGAATAGCAACAATGACAACTATGACTTGTATCGACAATAAAAAAAGATCTTGCAACCCGGTGCGGGCTCGATCAGCAATAGCCATAACAAGGTGAAAAGCTGGCAAAATGGCGACCAAAGAAAAATAGCGAATACCACCAAGTGGAATATTAGCAATATTATTTGCATCCCATGCTAAAGGTGTAAAAAGCAATATAGTAAGGCTGGTAAAATAAAGAATAACAACCATTATGCCCTGGTCACGAAATCTATACGCAAACGCTGCAGCCGAAATGCCCATCATCATCAGCATCACGGTAACTATCGAGCCGATATGTGGTCCTAATAAACGAAAAGCTATGTCAGCAACTAACATATAGCCGATACCATTGCCGTCCTGGGTGTTAGCTTGTACTATGCCGGGTTGAATTTCTTTGCGTGCCGCCTTCGCTAAAAAAGCCTCGGTCGAAGATATTTCTTCGAAAGACTTTGTCAAAACGCCGGTATAAACCTCGCCAAGCTGCGTCCCGTAATAAACATTAGAAATAGCCGCAACCAAGCTTGATCGCTCCGGCACGAAGGAATGATCTTGCGACGGAGATATAAAAGACACCAAGAAGCCGTATATCATAAATGAGATGATTCCGGCCATACGAAGAGAGATAAACGAAAGCATGAATTTAACATTCGTGGTTGTGTTTGATAAAGATTCTGATTCCATGATTAATTTCCTTGTTCATACGAGAAGCAAATTCATTCGAGATTGGCTAATAAAGACGACAAGACTCATCACTTGTGTAACCTTTGCCATTTCCAGGCATAGGTACGGTATTTCTCCTTATAATCGAGTCAACGCACTGGTATGATGAGTAGTTAGACGGTGTTGCACTAACCGACGTCGGGTAATAGGATATAATCGAACCAAAATGATTGGAAATGAACGCAACGTCAAATGTAACACCAGAATCTACATGCACGTTGCCGCCGATCGAGATTTGCGACAGATCGCTGGCCATTGCAAACCGCGAAGCATTACCGTATATCGCAGGGCTAAAAATGTTGATCTTGCTACTTTCATTTGCCACGAAGCATGCGCCGCCAGGGAACTGATTGCACGAAATTTCATTACCGTCCGCGACAGCAAACTGACGTGTGGCCATGCCTATCGATCCCATTCTATAGGCTTCAAGAGTGATGCAACTTGCAGTTATTATAGCATTGTCTTGGCCAAGGAGGATTGCCCCCCCACTATCAATATTATCGTCGAAGGTCACAGCGGAGCGATTGACGCACTTTCCAGTATTGTCGACATCGCCTTGAATAGATAAGGTTTTGTGGTGCGTCACGTTGACACGCTGAGAATAGTGCCCTACTGCAACTCTTACGGAGCAAGTTCTACCGCAGGAATCAGCTACTCGCTGCACCGTAGCGCATGACGTTTCTGCCGACATACAGTCATTAATATCATTGCCAGTCATGGAAACATAATAATGCTGATTATGGTCGTTATTTGATAGAAAAAAAAGAGTGATTATTATTGCGACTGCCGAAATGATATTCATAATTTTTAATTTCCTATACAACTGAATTCATATTAGGTTTCACGGCAACACCAATCACCTGAAGACCAGCACGAGCGAAACCGGGGAGTTTGAGTATCGCCTCGTCCAATCGGATTGAGGCGCGGGTGATATAACATATTCCGGGAATAAATCTGAACAGTCTATTGACAAACAGGACGTCGGCATTCATGAAAAGGCAGAAGCCGAGAAATCCACATGTCCGATACAGGCTACTGACTAAGCCGACCTGCTCCAAAATCGGCACCGTCTCATTGAACAGCAATGGCCGCTCGGTGGCATGATCAAGCATCGGCGAAACCCGGTAAATGACAGCGCGCAAGGCTCGCCAAAGCAGAAAATCGCTAACTGGCTCCCGATAAATGAAGCGGCCTCCCGGCTTGAGAATGCGCGCAATCTCGCTGAACAGGGCGGCGCGATCCGTCACATGATGGACACCACCTAGCATAACCACGACATCAATGCTGGCGTCGGCAAGCGGCACCCGCGTCGCATCCCCCTGCAAAAACACCGCTCCGGCATGGCTCCGACTGGATATGGCAGACGTCAGCATATTCTCGGAAATATCGATCCCGACATACCTACGCGTCTGTCTGCCGAGCAAGGCTAGTCCTTCACCGTTGCCGCAACACAATTCGGCCAAGGTGTCGATCTCGCCGGGTCCAAGCGACTCCAGCACGACTCGGTCGAGATAATTGAGATACTCCCGAGTATGCGGATATGCTAGATTGGCGACATACGCCGCCGCAATCTTATCGTAATGGCAGCGCTGGCTCTGCGTATCCGTATTATGCGCTACCTGGGCAAACAACGGAATGCCCAACTGGTTGATTTCATAGCGTTGGCAGCCGTCATCAGTAACAAGAGACGTGCCGTCTAGGATAAGCCGCGCTCCTGACACCGGGCATCGCAACACATCAAGGAAAGGTGTAAGATGATACCCAGAAAGCGGCGCAGACATGGTAAGCCCCAACATTAACAGTCGTCCAGAGGCTTGGTTCCAATCGCGGACCAGGACATTTCGTTGACCCACTCGACCCGAATATTGATCAAGCCCTGGTCAAGAAGGAGTTGTTCGACAGTTTTGCGCGGCCAATAATGGGCTATCTTGGGCAACATCTGATCAAAAACAATAGAGCGAAGGTGTCTAAAGGTGAAATTACGCAATAGTCTGAAATATGCAATATGTCGCAGCCCTAGCCTAAGCACTAGCCAAAGCATAGCCGCAAAGTAAACTGATAGATGATGAACTAGCCCAATAGGTAGCTTTGAAAAGAGAACCTTACGCAATGGGTTGAGTAAAAATACGATCCAGCGGTTGTTTTCAAGCCCGTATACCCAAATCATGACTCTACCACCCGGCTTGGTCGCTGCAACCATGTTCTTTAATGATAGTTCCGGATATTCAAGATGGTGAATGACCCCGATCGAATAGGTCAGATCAAATTCAGCCGTGTGACCTATATCATAGGCGCTACGCTTTTCGATGGCAACAGTCGGGAAGCAAGCAAGCGTCTGTTTGGCGGCAGCTAGGGACCGGTCATCAATATCAATGGCAAGGCCGCCACGAGCACCGTAGGCCATCGGCCAGTAACTGTTTCTACCCATTCCGCAGCCAACATCAAGAAATGTTAGGTTGCGCCAATCTTCAGGTTTCAAATGAACGGTCCAGCGCTGGAACTGCTCCTCATACTCCGGTCGCATCTCAGAGTAGTGATTCCATTCATAACCAAAACGATCAGAAGAACCGGTAGCGCATGCTGTGTCATCAACACAGCTATCGCTACCAACGATTGAAACAGGGTTGTTCATTGCCTATTTTGTTACCTTGCAATACGAAAATAAATGAGTTTTATTGCGTTCATACAAAATTATATTTCCTGACACGCGCAGATGCAGTATGGATGATAACTTATATGCCATGTCATTGCTTACTCACAGATCTCGGGTTGGTCTGTGCTTTCCTAATGCCAATAGCTTTCGCCAACATGTCCTTGATCCGATGCTCGAACACCGTTGCCGTCCGATCGTCAAACAATATGTTGCGGATCGTCCGCAATATGCGCGAAGGATAGCGGATATACCCTACTATATAATTTAGTAGCATAAAGCCGATCCGGTAAACAGCCATTTCACGCTTACCGAGGAAATCATTGCAGGTCATCGGATTAAGAACGGTATAGTCACTATTAAGTGATGTCAGGGCCATAAAGTAGTCATCACCCAATGTTATCTTACCTTCAGATAACAAAGTCGCAAATATATCAGTGCCAGGGTAAGGTGAAAATATGTTGATGCTTACCTCGTCGGCTCCATTCCAGGCCAGATATAGCCCGTAGCGGATGGTTTCGAACACGTGTCTGCGTGTTTCATGGGGAAAGCCAATAATCAGATTGGTCCGCACAACGATGCCAAGGCGCTTTGCCTCCATTACCGACTGGGTCAGCTTGTCCAGACTCATGCGTTTCTTGATTATCGCCAGCGTCTCTGGTGATCCGCTTTCCGGGGCGTAAACCAAGTAATTGCAGTTTGTGCGCTTGAGCATCGCCAATACTTCGGCGTCAAGCGACTCACTGCGGGTGCCTGAGGGTAGCGACCAGCTGAGATGCCCAAGACCTTCGTCGATCAGGCGCTGGCAAAACTCCATTGTCCAACGCTTTTTAGTAATTGCTGTCAGGTCATAAAACTGTAGTGCGGTAATATTGTAGCGCTTGACATAACTCTTGATTTCAGCAATCAAATCTTCAATCTCACGCAGCACGTAACGGTTTGTCCACATATGCGAACTTGAGCAAAACGTACACTGGAATGGACAACCACGAGATGCCATAATCGGCATATCACGTTCAGATTGCACTCCATAAGATTTTCCCGCAGCCCAAAATTTTTCCAGGTATCCTTCGGGCCAGTCCGGCCACGGCAGTGCACTTATATCGCGTATGCGCTCGGGCTTCGCTTCGACATAAGCATTAACGACATCAAGGTAGGCTGCGCCAGCTATTTGCGAATAATCTCCACCGATGCGCCGAGCCTCACATATTTCATGCATTGCCCGCTCGCCCTCGCCACGCACGCAAACATCCAAATCCGTGCAGTCACGCAGACTGTACTCAGTCAAAGCGGTAATATGTTCGCCTCCGGCCACCAACAATGCGTTGGGAAAGCGTTGCCGTACTTTCCTAATCAATAAACGAGCCACTGGCCATTCGCCAGAAAAAGTGGCCGAAAAACCAATAACCGAGCTGTCCGATGGTATCAGGCCGACGATTTCGTCCAAAGTCGCGCCTTGGCACTGATAACCTGGGAATTCAGCCAGCGGCCATAGGCGGTTCAATCCCTCAGCGATACCATCGACTATGCAGGTCAGGTAGCCTTTTGAGCGTAAATAGGCGCTAATCAGAGAAAAGGCCACCGATGGCGTCGCTTCATTGTTAACCGAACGCAAGGTAGCAACTATAGGGGGCCGTACCAGCGACACCATAATTCCATTGTAAATCATATAGTTACTCAAGGGATAGAAGGCAACAGGCCACAAACTCAGATAACTTTACGCAACATGGCTCAAAATTCAAAGACATATTTGCGATGCTCGTTTGCACACCCTTTAGGGCCTGGAAGTTCACGGCGATACTGGCATGGCAAAGTGTCCTGCATGGTGGGCTACTGTTAGCCAAGCAAACAAGAGCATCCTCTCATCGGATCGACTACTGACATGACTTTTCCACCGACGCTCCAAGGCCGCATGATTCATACCGCCGCAGCATATCTGTCCCGCGCCGGCCGTGGGAACCGGCCACTGGCGCAGCCACTTGGCTAGTGGGATGCCGAAGCCCTTTTTTCGGCGATTCAGCGTCTCCGCCGGCAGCCATGGCTGAAATGCCTGCTTGAGTAGCCATTTGCGCTCACCATTGCGGAATTTGAAGCGATTGGGAAGGTGCTGGCAGAAATTGACTAGGTCATTATCTAGGAAGACAGCGCGTGATTCGAGCGACGCCATCATCGCCGCGCGATCAACTTTAGCCAGAATGTCATCAGATAGATAAAACGTAGTATAGAATTCAAGAGTTTTATCAACGAGATCACCACTACTGGCTGACCACAGGCTGATAGCTTCCTCATAGAGGTCCTCAGCCTCAAGAGGCTCATCAAATATATCAGTGATAATGTCAGGGTTGGCCGGCGACAACCACACCGGGTTCCAATACTGTTCCGGCCAGGACAGACCGGCTAGACTGCGACGCAGTTTGAAGTCCAGACTCATGTTGCTGGTTGAACAGGGCAGCAGGTCAACTAAGTGGCGCAGACCCCTATGCAGGCCGAGTGGTATCAGCCGTGAATAAAGCCTCGCCGGCGCCAGTGCCTTAAATGGGTCGTAACCGGCGAATAATTCATCGCCACCGTCGCCCGAAAGAGCCACGGTAACCGAGCGTCGGGCGAATCGACTGAGAAGATAGGTAGGAATAATCGATGCGTCGGCGAGCGGTTCATCCAACCTTGACAGCACATCAGGCATGGCTAAGCGCGCGACCTCCATGTTCAATATTTGCTCATGGTGACTAACACCGAAATGATGGGCCAAGGAGGCGGCGAAGGCAGATTCATCATAACTTCGTTCGGTAAATCCAACCGTAAACGTTGAAATACGCTCGGGCGGCAACAATCGCGCCGCAGCAGCCAGCACGCCGCCAGAATCGACGCCACCCGATAAGAACAAACCAAGCGGCACATCGCTAATTAACCGTCGCCTAACGGCTTGCTCGAATAGATGACGCAGTTCTTCGGCCAGACGTGGCGCATCGGCATCGGTTAGCCCCTCATCAGGTTCAAGCCGGAATGTCCAATACCTCCACTGCTTCAATGTATCGTTACTGAGATCATAGGCCAGAGCACTGCCCGGTGTAAGCTTCCGACAATTACGATAGAAACTGTGGGGAGACGGAATAAACCCCCAGGCAAAAAGCTTTTGTATGGCACGACGGTCAATTTCTACATCAATACCAGAGTGCCGACCGAGGGCAGTAAGTTCACTGGAAAAGGCAAGACGTCCAGGCTGGTGGTAGACGTAAAGCGGCTTCTCGCCGAAGCGATCGCGGGCTAGTAACAGTTTTCGCCTAAGGCGGTCATAGATGCAGAAAGCAAACATCCCATTCAGTCGTAAAAGCAAATCCTCGCCCCAAGCACGATAGCCAATTATCAGGACCTCAGTGTCAGAATGCGATGAGCGGAAGCGATGCCCTGACGCCTCCAGTTCGCAGCGAAGCTCCATGTGATTGTATATTTCACCATTAAATACAATGCCAATTTCACCAGCTTTATCCCACATAGGTTGAGCGCCACCCTCAATATCAATGATCGAAAGGCGCCGGTGTCCAAGGAAGAGCGATCCATCATCGGCGACCCACTGCCCTTCACCATCTGGTCCGCGATGCGACAAAGATTCCATCATCGCAGTCAGATCTGTTGATGATCCGAACCCGGTAAAACCTGCTATGCCACACATCGTCTAGTGCCTAGCTGATCAGTTAATAATATTTTAGGAAGTAATACCAACGACACGAGACGAAAAATCATGATTTTAGCTTACTCATGCACACTTTTTTCGCGAGAAGCTAGTGAAAACATTGAGCAAGACATCATCATCAAACCGCCTGGCAGCGCACTAATCATCGTTATTAGTCCAAAGGCAACGGACAGCGCCAACACAGATGGTGCTGGAACTCCGATAAAGCCAAAAGCTATTACCATGCAAGTTTCCCTAACCCCCCATCCTGAAATGGAAATAGGTAAAATTAAAATAATAATTACAGGAGGAACTAGTGCAATGCAGTCCAACAAGCTAATATCAATATGGATGCCTCTAGCTAGTACATAAAACATTAGTACAATATTAAATACAGCAATTATTGATAGCGAAAATGCGGTTAAAGCATAACGCAAACTAAATAGTAGATTTCGAATATCCATGGCGAAATCTACCCAGTACATTACCAGCGGCAATTGCTGCACCCTAACTGGAAGCCGAGGTATCTGGCTGAAGGCTATGACTGTCACGAAAGCTGCAAAGGTAATAAGTGGCATTACCCACAACCCTGGCACGGCTGGAGTGTGTTTGGAAAGTATAGGCCAAGCAAACACAGTCAGAGTCATCAATCCTAAGACGAGTAAAATGCGCTCGATTAGCACACTAACGATAGCCCGAGATAATGAAAATCCCAGGAGGTTGAGTCGCCACGCACGAAGGGCATCACCACCGAGGGCGCCAGGTGTAATTGATGAGACAAACACTCCAGCATAAAAAAGCGCCATAATAGTATATAATGAAAATCGTTGGCCCTGGGATTGCAAAACAACCCACCAACGCAATCCGCCTAGAGCAACCTGTGTCAATGCTAGCATAAAAGCTATGCATAACATAAATGGATCAATCTGCCTGGCGCTATATACAGCCTGACCTATGTCTACTCCAGATATCAGCCACAGCATCAAAGCGGCAGTACATGCAAGCTTGATCCACCATGTCATTACTGGCATAGTTCTTAACTGCTGCATCTGGGTGACGCTCGTACAATTCTGCTTAAATATCAATACTTTTGCTTCCCACAAATTCCGCTTGGGCGGTAGTTATTAGGCACTGCAATCAACAGGCTGCCTGTTTCGTGCCACACTAACAGCAATAGGAATAACAAGCAATCCTAGCCCAATCGGAAGAAAGAAAAATGTCAACCGGGTAACAATCATCGCTGACACCGCAACAGAAAGATGGATATTCGATGATGACATTAGCAAGACAAGTACCGTCTCCGTAGCTCCTCCTCCACCTGGCATCAAAGTGGATCCGCCAGTAAGAGCCGCCACAGCATAAATAAGTAATACCATTAACGGATCAATATCAGCTCCCAACTGAGATAAGATTAAGGAAAGGCAAGTCGGTGCCGCCAGCCATCCAACTATCCCGATAGCGACACCTGGAATGAAGTGCCTACTTCTTATAATGGTAGATGTGTTGCGAATAGCCCTCCGTACCCACAACAACACTTTACGGCCGATACCTAATCGCACATGTATCGTTGTCAGGAGCTTTATAAGAAGAAGTGGTCTCCATAGTAGTATCGTCACTGGCAATATGACTAGAAATGCGCTACCAGCTAGCGATAAACCATGCACATATGAGGCAGACCCGATCACCAGCATAGCCAGATATGCGATCACATCCCCCATTCGGTCAGTGACATAAAGACCGGCGATGCGACGATAGGGCACAGCTAGTCGTTGCTTGAGAAACCAAAGGCGAAGGATTTCTCCCGCCCGACCGGGGGTAAAAGCCATGCCCATGCCAGCCGCATAATAGAGCGCCATTTCGTGGAATGAAATCTTGCTAATGCCCAAGCTGTGCGAAAAAAGAAACCAACGCAAGCAACGACAAGTAAACTGCCATATAAAAAGAAAAAGACAAATGACGATGGTCCAGCTGTTAATTTTTTGCAAGCTACCTGACAGGTTATCTGACCCTATTATGAGAACGGATATAGATAACATAGCTACCATTGCCGCCAAAAACAAAACCAAAGCCCACTCTAATCCCAGTAAATGTTTTGGCTCTACTAAAAATTTTGGGTTAATTACAAATTTATTCATACAAAATCAGCTCCATTCGACTCATTTTTCGTCATGCATAGGATATAAGTGTTAATAATAATGCTCTTAATGAGCTAAATGGATACAAAACACATATACTGGTAAATTATTTACGGATGGCACGAATATACATGACGTCATGCAATGGCCCTTCTAAAATCTGATGACCATCAATTCGAGCGTTAGCGGCGACAATATCCTTCAACTGCTGGCATTTACGAACATACTGGCCCCTATCCATTCTAAACAGAATAGTCTTAAAAGGGCTCCCCGAGGCAAGTGGCAAAATAGCATCAATTAAATGCAAGCACGGAGCAACGATAAGAGAAGTTCGAATCATCATAGCAAGTTTGTCATCACTCAAATGGTGTGAAGTTGCAATGCTTACCGCATCGTCAAAAGTATTTGGTGCGAATGTCATATTTCCAGCATCCATTACCAGAAACTGACCAGTGTATTTTTGGCTAGCCTTATCGATATAAGCTGCATTAATATCTATGCCTGTATATGCGCCGCCAAATAGAGTTCGCGCTGATCCTAAACCACACCCGATTTCAAGTATACTTCTATCTAAATCATGCGGTACATACTTTTCAACAAGCCTGCGATAACGCAGAATGGTTGGTAGGCCAAGAACCTGAGTTAGCCGATAGCCGCGAGCGGTATCTTGAAGCTGATGAAAATAACCTAGCATATGCTTTCCCTATTAGCAAAACTTTGTTCGTAATCCTGTGTGCCAGTCTCAAGTTAAAATCATAGGCCGAAGGCTAGTTTCTAACATATCTAGCCAGAGCACTCAAGGCTCTCGGCCATATTGGTCTAAACCCAACTCACCCAAGGTGTAAATCCGACTCGTTTATTGCTATTTGGAAGCATTTTTTGTTTGTTTGTTAGGTTACGGGCTTGGCTGTCGGTAATGGACGTTCCACGGTCCACGGTCACGAGGTCGGACTTGGGATCGATCTATGGATAGCGAGTTGGGTAACGCCAAAGCCCTTGACGGTCATGAGAACAAATGCGGGGTGCTTTCGATCGGCGTTTTTCTGACTTTGCCGAGCCGGTTTTTCTTTCTTATTAGAAAGGGATTAAAAGAAAGGATTAGCACATTTTGCGATGTTCGTTAAGCCATTGATTTCATTTGGCGAATGAGTGTTATTTGGGGGGGTGGCTGCACCTCGTATAGCGACTCCCTGCACCTCGTATAGCGACTCCCTGCACCTCGTATAGCGAGGCAAAAACAAGAACCTGCACCTCGTATAGCGACTCCCTGCACCTCGTATAGCGAGGCAAAAACAAGAACCTGCACCTCGTATAGCGACTCATTTATTGCTTTTCGGAAGCTGTTTTTGTATTTTTGTTAGGTGGCGGGCTTGGCTTTCGGTGATGGCCGCCCCACGATCGACGGTGAGTAGGTCACTTTTCTGGTCGATCTGCCAGGATGAAATAGCGCCGCAGCCCTTCAGGTCATCCAAGGCTTTCCGCAAGTGCCCCCTAAAGCTCCGTAAAATTTTATTGTCACTACCGCACAAATTACGCAAGGTCTCAACCTTGATAGGGTACGGTTTGGCATGGCTAGCATAATAATTATGCAACCATTGGGCCAAAGGTTTCCGTAAAAGCGATTGCCGATGCTCCCATTCTATACCTGTCCAGTCGTTTTTACTGTAAAGCGCGAGCATGTTTCGTCCTAGCGTCATTGCGTAATCACCAGTGGTATCATTCCTCACACATTCCCGTATCAATCCACCTGTAAACACGACCTCGCCACGCCTAATCTCAACCAAGCCAGAAATTAGCCGGTCAATAGACTCATGTAGCCACTCGTATTGACCGCTCCCTGTCCCTCGTCCTATTTGTTTGAGGAAGTCATGCGCTCTGAAATGGCAAACGCTATCAATATCCTGGAGTTTAGTCAAATGTACCGCCTGTTCCCATACGTCCATATCGGCTTGGTCTAGTTGGTCCCCCTTGAATTTAATTACTACCCCATCAACCGAGGATATAACTTCCTTATTGAGATGACGCCGCGTCTTACCTTGTATCGCCGCAAAAAGTGCCGATCGTAGAATAGAGTTCGGCACCGCTCGAACCGTAGCCGGGCACACCGGCAGG
>Ga0194063_10001566_pt1 | contig 14778 bp, 13 predicted proteins | sample SepL3720m_MetaG_FD_155459 | JGI IMG/M metagenome (GOLD analysis project Ga0194063, IMG submission 155459) | Anoxic zone freshwater microbial communities from boreal shield lake in IISD Experimental Lakes Area, Ontario, Canada - Sep2016-L373-20m | ecosystem: Environmental > Aquatic > Freshwater... | reverse complement strand
TCCGCCCCGGAGAAGGATATTGCCGGGATTCTCAGGACTCTATGGCGGTCAGCCAGGATGCCGACCAAAATGGTCTGTGCCTCCCTTCGGAGTCCGGCGATGGTGATGCGGTATTTCAAGATGCCTGTGATGTCGGCAACGGAAATGAGATCGGCCCTGATCCTTCAGGCGGAAGAGGCATTGCAACTCACGCGGGACAAGGTGTCGGTGGACTGGTGTATTCAGGAGCGGCCCAGAGGGAAAGCCGAGGCGCCAAGTCTCGTGAAAGAAGGGGTTCTGGCGGCGGCTCCGATCAAGGATGTGGAGCGGCAGCTGGAGATTTTATCATTGGCCGGTCTGGATCCCGTGATCGTGGATGTGCGGGCCATGGCGGTGGCCAATCTGTTCCTGTTGCTGGATGAGCGCATCGGCGAGTCGTCCGTTTGTTTGGTGAATATGGCCCCCCACTCGGCCGATGTCATCGTGATGAGGAGACTGGGCGGCATTTATCCCTATACCGTTTTCTGCAGGGCCTCAACGTGGGAACAATCCCCGACCTTTCTGGCGGAAAACATCCGGGATGTATTGAAGTACAGTGAGTTTAAGTTGGATTGGGACAGTGTCAAACGCGTGTTGTTGACGGGCGAAGTTCCGGAATCCAAGGTATTTATTGAACAATTGAAGACGGATTTGAATGTCACCGTGGAAGTGTGGAACCCGCTGGACGTGATGACCATCAAAGATCAGCGTGTGAAGGACAAGGTGTCGGAATCGGCGGCCGCCGCCTCGCTGCTTGTGCCGTCCCTCGGCCTGGCCTTAAGGAGGTCGTGACATGGCGCTCTATCAACTGAACATGGCCCGCGAACAGGTTCTGACGCTTGAGAAACGGCGGATGTGGTTTCGATGGGTGTTCTCTTATCTGGCGGTTTCGGCGCTTGTGATCGCCGTTGTCGCCTATCATCTCGCGGCGGCGACGCTGGTTTTGTCGGTTCGCAGAGGGACGGTGGAGGCACGGGAGAAGCAGTTTCTAAAACAACGTCCCGGCGTCCTCAGTCTGGATGATAATTTGAATAAAGTGACGGCGGAGTTGGTTTGCGTGACGACCTCCCTGGAGGCGGTTGTGCAGTTCAGGACGATGGGACCGAAATCGGCGGATATCATGTTGGGGTTCGCGGAACTCCTGCCGCAGGGAGTGAATTTAGGGAAACTGGCCCTGGATGGCACGGAAGGCACGGTCAAGGTTGAGGTGTATGTGCCCGCCTCCATGAAGCGGGAGGGTAGTTTGACCCTGCCGAATATGATTTCCAGTTGGGAGGGTTCATCACTGTTGACAAACCGGGTGCGACAGATCACCTCGGAGAATAGTCAGCGGGTTAATTTTGAGGGAATTGATTATCTGAGTTGGCGATTTACCGGGGTTTTGGAAAAGGATCACTAAATGAGTGGCGGACGGGTCAAAACAGGACATCGGGAACTGGCAATCTGCATTGTCGCGCCTCTTGTTGTCATTTGCGGGATGATCGTTTTCGGATTTGTCTATGAGCGCCAACAGGAGAAACGATTGGCGAAAAAGGAAGCCCTGATGTCCCTGATTCCGGCCCTGGAACAGAATGTGACCGCCGCGCATCAGGCGTTGAAACCGTATGTCGCGTTGAAGGGCACCAAGGATATGGCCGCCGACCTGTCCCTGGTTGTGAGTGATGCCGCGCAGAAATATGGATTTACGATTCGCGCGTCCAATGTGGAAAAACAGGTGGGTTCCGGGGCGGGATCCTGGACAGACTACAAACTGACCTTGAGCGGCGAGGGGGCGTTGACCTCATTGATTGCGATGTTGGACTACCTGGGTCAGCCGCAACGTCGTTTTCATGCCATACAGGTTACCCTGAATTCGACCCGTTCGACTCCCGAAGCGATGTGTTCCGCAGATTTGGTTCTGGTGTCGCGCGTCGTGGCGGACCAGAATGGGGAGGTCGGGGCGAGACTCCCGGGGATTGCGACGCCTGCCATGGCGGAGGAGATGGGCATCATGGTGGGAAAGAGGGTTGAGCGGGTGAAGACGTGGGCCGTCGCGCCTGTGACCCCGTTATCGATCAAGGGGTTGCAGAATCGGGTGGCCTATGTGGCGCCCACGCCCAATCAGGCTGAGCCGGAACCCCAGGTGTCGTTTCGTTTGACGGGGGTCATCCGGAATAAGGAATTCCCGATGATCATGACGGATCGCGGTGTCTTGGGGGTCGGAGATGAGGTGGACGGGTGCAGGATTGAAACCATTGGCGCGGACAGCGTTTCCGTGGTCAGCAAAAGCGGGCGTCGCGAGACCATCAGGCTCTACAAGGGCGGAGGTGGAATGTGAAGTCCGGATCCACTCTGGTTGAAGTCATGGTAAGTATTGTCATTCTGGCGATACTGGCTTTGGTTGGCGGCGCCTATTTGGTGCAGTCGGCATCGAATGTCGATACTCAACGGAATAGACTGGCGGCGCTGGCAACGGCCCACAGATGTCTTGAGGAATGGAGGGGGACGTCATGGGGGACGATAACCAATCTTATGCCGAAACCCCGTTCTGGTGTTACCAATTATTTCAGAAGGACTGGACTCTGCAGTTGGGCGAGTGGATCGATCAATGTCACCAACAATAATGTGGTCATGCCGGTCACCAATGCGCTGAGTTATATTGATGCGGACGGAGGAACAACCTCCTACGATTGCGTGCAAGTCACGGTTTCAGTTACGTATCCCGGAAAACCGGCAGATACCGTATCGTTGCAGACGTTAATAGGTTCGCCTTGAGGAATGACATGAAGACCCAAAGGAATAGCGGGTTCACACTGGTGGAACTGATGGTTGGAATGGTTTCCGCCGCCGTCCTTGCGGTCGTTTTCAGCGCGGTGGTGATTTATGGTTACCGAGGATGGAAAGAACTGCAGGGTCAAGCGGACATGCAGGCCGACGCGGATGTGGTCATGCGAACCATGGATCAGATTGTTCGCGCCGCCAGTAACGTGACGTGGAGTGGAAGTACCTTGACCGTTGGGTTGACGAATGCAACGACTCAAACCTTTACAAAGACCGGATCTAACTTCGTGTGGGTTGCGTCAGGAACGACGTCTGTATTGATCACGAATCGGGTTGCTTCATTCGTCTGCGGAGTGACGAATTTCGGAGACAGGGCGACCGTGTCCGTCGCGCTGAAATTGGCATCGGGTTATGAAACTCTCGACATGCCGTTCAGTATTTTCCTGAGGAACTAACGATGAGAACCAAAACGCAAAACAAGACTGGCGGAGTGCTGGTGTTGGTTATGGTGATGGTTGTCGTGATAGGGGGACTTGGCGCGGGTCTGATGCAATTGAGTACAGGGACGGGCGTGGAAGTCTCGAATGCCGTCAATGATGCGTACGCGTTCTGGGCCGCTGACGCCGGGATTGAACGGATTCGAACCATCGGGCAGGCCAAGCGAAAAAGGTTTTCGGTGATTCCCAAACCAACCGGGAGTGGCATGCTTTTGGGTTCCAACGTGCTGAGTGGCACGACCCTCCAGGGAAGTTACGCTGTGACCGTTTTGGATGATCCTTCGTGGGATAATTCGGCTCATACTCTTCAGAAATACATCATTACGTCCGTGGGAACGTCCGCGTGGGGGAGATCACGCACGATCACAAGCCGGGCGATGCTGCTGAATTATGCAGGTTATATGCATGCGTCACATTCCGAGAATGGTGTGAATTTTGCAACCGGGGATACACTCGATGGTCCCATCTATACGGACGACCAGTTGCATATCATTGGCCCTGCCGGCCCTGTTTTTAAACAACTGGTAAGTTCAGGGGCAAGTAGTGTTGATTACAATGGATGGACACCGACCCTCGCTCAATTTAATGCGGTATGGCAGGGCGGGTTGTCGCTGAATGCCGCGCCATTGGATATCCAGGGGCAGTTTGGCGATCATATCACCGACATTCAGACGGAATCCCAGTCGGGTGGTTTGGATTTGGAGGGGGGCGCCGCGGGCGATTACAATTTCACGTTCTTTAACACGAATTCGATAGGAAAGTTTGTGTATCAGAAAAGGCCGAGCGGGACATTGGTGACCAACACTCTGTCGTCACTCAATGGCACCATTTATGTCGATGGGAATGTCTATGTGCAAGGCACGGTGAATGGCAAGGTCACGCTGGCATCACGACACGCGATCAATATTGTGAGTAACATTGTTTATGAATCGGCCAGTGGTACCAATATTGCTCCTTGGACTACCGGTTTTAATTCCACCAATGTGAACGACATGTTGGGTTTAATGGCGGTGGATAGCGTGAATGTCCAGGGAGCGGATTCGATCAACATCCATGCTTCGATCATGATCACCGCCGGCGGGTTCAATGCCGATAACTGGAATGTGAATATTGGCGGTGATACCATCAATCTGTTCGGCGGGATGAGTCAGTATTCACGCGGGAAAATTGGTCAGAATACAACCCCGTTTAACGGTTTTCATAAGAATTATAAATTTGACGACCGGTTCGCATCGGATGCGCCTCCCTCATTTCCACCCAGTATTTACCAGTTTAGTGGTTGGCAATAAAGGAATGGAATTTACGGTAACGGCATGATGATACAAAGGAGACTGAAAATGAAGACAGCAAGTAAATGGGTTCTGGCAACGTTGGTGGTGGTGGTCGCGGCGGGAATGGCGATGGTGGGGTGCGAATCGACGCAGACCACGGATAACGTCATTACGATCAGTCCGTCCAGTGTGATTCTGACGAATGATTTTGAAACGCTGACCTTTACGGCCTCGATGACCAGCACCAATACGAGTTTGACCTTGCCTTTAGTGTGGTCGGTCAGTGATCCGGGGCGTGGAACGATCCGCGCCAGCGGCGGGGTAACGGCCATCTATGAGTCCAAGAACCTGGCCGGGAACAATACCGTTACCGTACGGGATCAAGGTGATAACAGCGGGATCGCGGTGGTGATTCACTGAAGCAAGGAGTAAGGATCGTGAATCGGAAGAATCAATTAGGGTTTACGTTGGTTGAATTGATGGTTGTGGCGATTATTGTGGCCATTCTGGCGGCTGTGGCGATTCCCCTGATGTCGGCGAATAAGAAGAAAGCCCAGGCGACGGAAGCCCAGGCGGGAGCCGGCGCCATCAAGATGTTGGTGCGGATCATGCAGGCTCAAGGTGACACCGCGCCGACAACACTGGCGGGTGTGAAGGGGTTGAGTACGGCTGACTTGGATGGGACGTATTTTCTGAATACCGACTATTCATACTCAGGTTCCGGTTATTCAAATATGATTATTACCGTCTCCGGAACCAGTGCAAGGTCGGGACTCGCGTCGACCGACACGCTGATTATGTCCAATATCAACAGTGTGACAACCTGGGGCGGAACGATGTTGAGGTAATCGAAGCGCCAGAGATAGTGGGTTGTGTGAGTTATTCATCTTTACTGAAATTCAGTAAATCTGTACTCTTCAACAATGAATGCGATACTGGAACTGAATTCGCGGGGCACTTTGACGCTGCCCAAGGCCATGAGACACCTGCTGGGCATTGACCATGGAGGGAGAATTATTGCCGAGACATCGGAACAAGGCATATTGTTGCGACCTGGTGTGGCCTTTCCCATTGAACTCTACTCTGATGCCCGTGTGGCCGAATTTGACGCGGCTGAGGCGGATCTTCGGGAACATCTGAAACTCCGGAAGAAATGAGAGTTTTCGCCGACGCCAATATCCTATTTTCCGCAGCCGATCCGTCGAGTGCCACGCGGATTTTGCTGGATGTGCTTTTTCATCACGCCACCGTTGTGGTTAATGAGCATGTCTGGGATGAGGCTCGGCGCAATCTTGCCATGAAACGGTCCGGTTTGGCGGGGAACCTGGAGAAGTTGAAGTCCCGCTTCCAGTTCAGTTCACAAATGGAAGCCGTCTCGAGTTGTCCGCTTCCTGACGACGATCAGCCTGTGTTGGGAGGAGCCGTGGCCGCCCGGTGCTCGCATCTCTGGACGGGTGATAAACGGCATTTCGGTCATTTGTATGGGAAAACCATAAACGGCACCCTGGTTGTTTCCGCCACAGCGCTCGCCGATGAATTGATTCGCAAGGGCTGGATCACACGATGTTGAGGTAATCGGCGCCAGAGATAGATTGATCAGCATCATTCCTGTAAGGCTTCAAGCGCATCGGCAGGATGAACCAGGGACAGCGACTTTGCCGAGGCAATCAGGAGCGGGGCCACCGGGTCGGGCGCAAGTTCTGTCAGATCAATGACCGTGCAGTGGCCTTCTTCATCAATGCCAATCAAGATCAGCCGGAACGGCGCCGGCCCGGCGACCGGGGTTTCAAAACGGGGAATGCGGAGCGAGGACTGTCCCGTCGGCGCGGAGAGGGCCTCCTGATACACAGCCAATGACAGGGCGTATCGATCCCTGAGGGTTTGGGCGTCATGTTCGGAGAACTTGTAATCCACAATATGCCAGACTCCATTTTTCAAAAACAGCAGATCCACCCTTCCGTCAACGACGAGTTCAGTTCCGTCATGGTTGAACCGCGCGGCAAAGGGCAACTCCCGGATGATCGTTTCCGGGGCCGCTCCCCCAAGCAACTCGGAGAGGGTATGGGCCGCTGATTCGATCCGGGTGCGGAGTTTGTCCCGCACGCCGGCGCCGACCGTATCCCATTCCGGGGACTGCTCAATCTGCGTGTTCAAGGATATTCCGGATCCGTAGTCCAGTGTTTCCAAAATCCGGTGGGCCACGGTGCCGAGAGTCGCCCGGTCAAGCACCGGTTCGGGAGTCTCCCGGTCTTCCTCACCCCCGGACGAACAGGTCACAGGCGCGAGCGCCAGCCGCATGGACACGGTTCCCTGAGTCACGGCGGTTACGGGAAGTCGGTATCGCTCCGGGCGGAGGGGTGGGGGCGTGGCGCCGATTTGACTGAAAACTTCCGCCGACGGGATGACGTTGACCCCCTCATCCCTGAAGCGAGCGGCGCCTTTGATTTCCCGCCAAGCCGATTCAACCTCCCCATAGGGGTGAAGACGAATCAGGTCGGTCCGGAAATTGCAGTGAAGCAGGTGCTGGTTGATCCAGGTGCGCCAGGAGTCCTTGCTCCCGTTGTGCGCATTTTCACCCGACAGAATCAAGAGGTCCCGGGCCCGGGTACAGGCGACATAGAAGAGTCGGCGTGATTCATGATCGCGATCCTGCTTATTCCGGTCAGAGGATTCGGCGTAACCCTCGCTCCAAATCTCCTCCGGCTCGTCACCCGCAAAGCACTTGATTTTCCCCGTCATGGTGCGGGCCTGCCCGCCGGCATCCCGTCCGACCAGAATCCAGTCCTGATCGGCGCTGGGGACGCGGCGCAGATCGGGGAGAATCACGACCGGACTGGACAATCCCTTGGCGGCATGCACCGTATTGATCCGCACGGAATCATCATCCGGATCCAGCACGGCGGCGTCAGGCGCCTCCCGTCCGCCTGCGATTTCATCGGCAAGAAGACGGGCCGTGTCCTGAAGATTCATGTTTTCATCGCGTTCCCGCGATTGGATCCAACTCAGCAGTTTCTGGAGGTTGGCGAGTCGCTGGACGCCATGAAACGTTCCAGCGAGGATGGCGTCATAGCCGCTCAGGCGCACCGCCTCACGAACCAATTCAACGGCGCTGACGCGACCCGACAACTTGCACAACTCACATAACAGGGGTTGTGCACGATGCCAGGTCTCTGAATCAATGGGGTCAGAAATCTCTTTTTTCACATCAAATGATGTGGCGCCAAGCATGGCGACGGCATTATCAGACAAGGCGACGAATGGCGAACGCAAGACGCCGAGGTAGGCCAGGTGATCATTGGGGAAGGCGAGCCAGGAGAGGAGATTGGAGACATCCAGGGTTTCCTGACGCGAGAAGAAGCCGCGGCCTTTTCCGTCCGTGGTGAAAGGGATACCCTCTTCCTGAAGCGCCTGCTCGTAGAGTTCCTGCCGGGTCGAGGCCCTGAGCAGGATCAGGATGTCCCGGAACCGGTAGGGTTGTGCCGGAGTCTTTATCCACTCACCCTTTGAGGAATCCCAAACGCGGGGAGGGCGCCAGGGAACGTCAACCCCGGGGGTTGTGAGTAGTTTGATCCGGCGCGCCACAGCGCGGGCTTCCAATGCCGTGGCCTGTCCGGTGCGTTCGGCGGCGGAGTGCAGGGTGTCGTCGTCCGGTGCTTCGGCGGCCAGGGCTCGGATTTCCCTGGGGGTCAGGGACAAGCGGGGTTTCGGCTCCTTCTTTTTTCCTGTTGTAATGGCATCACCGGGATTGGGCCCCCATTCCCATTCCGGGAGCAGAAGTTCGACCGAAGGGCCGCCGAGGGTTCGTGCCTGCGGGCAGGGGGAAAGGGTTTCATTCTCGCCATACCGTTCCACTCCGAGGATCACGTCGGCGAAGATATCGTTAACCCAGTCCAGAATACCTTTCTGGCTGCGGTAACTGGTGCGGAGGGGAACATCCGCAAGATTCATGGCCTTCGCAAAGCGGGGCAGGCCCTCGGCATCCGCGCCGCGCCAGCCGTAAATGGTCTGCTTGGTGTCGCCGCACATCACCATGGCCGCCTGGGAGAGGGATTGGACGAGTCCGATGAGGTCGTTCTGAATGCGGGAGTTGTCCTGTGCTTCGTCAACAATGATGACATCCAGTTGGGGAACGGCGTCGGGCCGCGTCTCGATGAGATCCCTGGCCTTGAAGAGAAGGTCGTCGAAATCCAGAACGCCGTATGAACGTTTTCGGGCTTGAATACGAAGGGCGCAGTCGCGGGTCAGGGTCAGGAAGCGCACCAGCAGGCGCTGGGCGCTGACCCGATCCGGGTAGGAGGCGAGAGCGTCGAGTGTCGCCTCAACCTCGTTCTTCAGGTTCTTGATGTCCTCACCCTGTCCCCAGTTTCCCTTGCAGAGAACCCGGATGGCCTTGGCCGCCTGCGCAATGGAGTGACCGTCGTCCGACTTCGGTCGTCTGACGCCCTCCCTGAGCGCCTGGAGAACCTCGTTCAGGCGTTTGCTTTTCTGCCAGGCGGCGGTCTCCAGTTTCTTCAGGAGTGACTCCAGGTCAATCAGGGTCGGGGGTGTTGGTTGGGGCGCCAGCGAGGCGGGTTCGGTTTTCTCGAGATCCAGTCCCCAGGCGGCGGCGAGACGCAGGGATTTCGCGACGCCCTTCTCGATTCCCGCGACACCGCGGCCGTCACACAGACATTCCAAATCGGCGGCATCGGCGCCGGTGAGTTCTTCCCTGAGCGTGGCCTCGATGATTTCAGTACGGAGGTCGTCAGCGTCAGACTCCTCAAGAATGGCCAGTTTGGGGGACAATCCAAGAAGCAGCGTGTGGGAGGAAAGGACTTGCTGGGCGAAGGAGTGGATGGTCGAAATGGTGGCGCCGGACAGGCGGCGCAGGAGGCTCCAGCAGAAGGCCTCGGTTTCCGGGTTTCCGGTGGCGAGTTCACGCTCGATGGCTTCCGTGACGCGGAACCGCATCTCGGCGGAGGCATTCTTCGTGAAGGTCAGCATGAGGATCCGCTCGGGTGGGATTCGGCTCCTGCCGTCGAAGATGGCACCCGCCTTCACTCCCGGCAAAAGGGTGTCATCGGCCGGATAGGGACGCCCGAAGAGAAGGGACTGGTACAGGCAAACGACCTGGTGCGTTTTTCCGGTGCCGGCGGAGGCGATGAAACGGATATTGCGGCAGACGTTCATGGAGCACCCCCGTCCCCCCGGTCTTCCTGTGGAAGCAGGTTTGCGGCGTGACGGCAACAGGCGTTCAGGTCGCAGAACTCGCAGGCCTGCGGGGCGACCGCAAAGTCGCCGCGTTCATAGCGGCTGAGGGCGTCGAAGGCGCTGCGGGTGAAGGCCGCCGCGAGATCGGTTGTCACGCCGGGGCTTCCGTCGAGACCAACCCAGTGCTGACGGGTCTGTTTCACCATATCGTCGAACGGCTGGGAATAGGAAAGGTACTGCATGAGGATGGGAAGTTCCGATTTGAAATTTGAAATTTCAGAGGGCTGCAAGAGTCTCTTTGCAGCCAGGGCGTAGGCGGGGAGTTGGCAGTCCGCGCCATTCAGTATGCCCTCGGATAGGTCTCCGGTCTTCGACCGGGTCTTGCCTGAACCTTTATAATCCACAACGATGGCGGCCCGGAGCCTCCGGTCGGAATCGAAGACAAAATCCACCCGGTCAATTTTTCCATGCAGACGAAGCCGGCGTTCCGGATGGGTTGGGTCGGCGAGTTCAAGAGATTTGGAGGCGCCTTCGATCTTGCTGTTGAAGGTGTATTCCAGCAACGCGGGATAGCGCCGGCAGTCGTCAAGGCCGGCCTTCTCCGGAATGGCATCGCGGGCCATGGCCGTGCGGACCAGGCCTCGGACGGCCCGGCGGATTCGGAGGCGCTGGATCGCCAGATGTTCCGGCGCGCCCAGCATCCAGACAGCATTCCCGCTGGTCGCCCAATCAAGCATGGCGTTGGTCAGATCCTCAAAGAAGGCGACGACAGGCTCTTCATCGGTTGGGATATTGACAAGGGGTAACGCCTCGTCGGAGGGGCGCCATTCCGTTTCCTGGAGATGCCACAGTCCCTGGCGGTCAGGCACCGCCCAAACCGGAGACACGAGAGCGTGATGGATTTCAGCCAGTTTGACGAGGCCTGGCAGGGCGGTATCCGGGGGAACCCCCTGTAACATTCCGAAGCCGGCGTGCATGATGGTATGGATCGCGGTCCCGAAATCCCGGCTCTTCGGCTCGAGGTCATTCGGCTCGATGGGTTCCATCTTGAGGATGTGATGAAGGTAGTATTGGTAAGGGCAGGCGATGAGGCGTTCCAACTGGGTGGGGCTGATGTCCAGGATCCCTTCAACCGGGATGGGTTTGATTTTGGCCCAGAGAGTGGAGTCCAACACGCCCGCATAGTCGTGACCGGGTTCCCTCGAAAGATCGGCGGGAGTTTCCTGTTTCTCCGAGTTTAGCCTCGCAAAGAACGCCTGGCGCTGGCGTTCCACCTGAATGCCGTGCGCGATGTGTTGTTCCAGAGAGCCCGTCTTTACCCCGATCCCTGCTCCTGAAGAGGGAAGGATCGGTTGACGGGAATACGACTGCTGGGCGATCCGCTGTCTGCGTTCATCATCACTCCGGCAGAGTTCAAGAGGAATCGTTCCCAGATAGGATTCGCCGGGAAAGGGGCGGCGTTTGAAGGAGGCGATGACAGGCCGATCTTTTTTCAATTCCTGATGCCGATCCCAGTGTGTTTTCAGATGGGCTGGCTGTTTCGTCAGACGCCATTGATCGTACCGATCCGGCGGCGCCGGGGGCAGGATGGGCCAGGCCGGCCAGCCGACCAACCGCCAGAGCGTGCTGAAGAATACGGACGGGGTGAGTTCCTGGCCGGTCTCATCATGACCTGCGTACGAAAAGACCAGGGTCTCCCGGGATGCGGCGAGGCCGGTCAGGAACAGAAGATTTTCCTGACTGTTCCTCGCCCGGGAGGCCGCCAATGCGGCCACGGGAAGCGGGCCCTTTTTCAGAAGGCGTTCCCTCAATTCAAGAAGTTCGGAGTCAGGGAAGAGCGGACTGGGAGTAGGGGACTTGGGGAACGCGCCGACGTTGAGTCCGGCCATGAGCACCACCTTGAAACGGAGTCCGGCCAGGTCGTAGGGATTCAGAATCCAGACGCCGGACTCGTCGGGCGGCGCGGGTGATACGGTGATATTTTCAAAGGCCCGGTTGAGAAGATCCACGACATCGAGCCAGGCAACGGACGGGGTCTTGTCCCGGTTAAGCAGGGAGTGGCGGCGCAGGGTGTCCAGCGTGTTTGAAACGACTTCCCATGCCTTGGAATTGAGAAGGAAGGAACGGGAGTCAAGCGTCTCGCCGGGGGGCGGGGGCTGGATGAACCCGAGTTTAAAGGCTTCGGCGCGCCTGATCAGATCCGCCAGACCGGCGTCGAAAGAAGGAATGGGGCCGGCGCCCCGCGCCAGGCGCAACGCCTGGATCGCCGATGAGGCGTAGGCGTCGGCTTCCGCCCGTGTGGCAAACCGGCGTTGTCCCATGACGTAGAGGGCGAGGCGGCGGGCGATCCGGTCGGGCGCATCCATCACCGGTTCGACGCCGGAGCGGAGCAGGTCGTCGGCGAGTTGGGCCGGGTTGGCCAAGTCGGATCCCCACTGGAGCCAGGGACTTTGGAGCAGGGCGCAGAACACGTCGCGCCCGAGGGTGGCGGAGAAGCGGGCGAGATCAAGCAGCGTCTTCGTGATGGGGACGGCGAGAATGGGGACGCCGCGCCGGAAGTAGAAGGGGATGTTGAATCGGGCAAAGACATCCATGATGGCATCCGAGGCGGCGCCGAGGTTTCGGGACACGAGACAGATGTCCTCGGGGCGGATCGGATCCGGCGTGTCGTAAAGAGTCCAGGCGATGCGCCGGGCGAGATCCTCGATTTCGCCGTACATGCCGACGGAGCAGGAGAAGCCGACGCGGGAGCGGGCCTGTTCGGCCAGGGCGCGATCCTGCATGGCGTAGCCTTCCCGGAGGCTGGTCAAGTGGTCGATGGCCGCCCGCGTGGATTCGGATTGGAATTCGCACTCCTCCGCCATGGAGCGGGAGTCGCCGAAGAGCAGGCGTCCGGTGTCGGTCAGCAGACTGCCGCCCCACCAGTCCTGTTCATAGTCGGAGAGGATGTGATTGACGCTGACGTGATCGCGTCCGAGTTGGTTGGCGAGGGCGTGGATGAGGGACTCCTGGAATGGCGCCACCCACCGGACGGCGACAAAGGCGATGGTTCGGGCCTGGCGCAGGATCGGCGGCCACCGGGCGCGGTCGCCGTTCAGAAGGGCGAGGATGGCGGCGTTGAGGGTGGCCTCGTCGGCCACGCCGTGGGCGTGGCAGGAAGCGGTGTAGGCCCTGTGCAGGGCGGCCAGTTCGCGGTTCTTGGGGGCGTTCCGGTCGGCGGCCAGCAGATCCAGGAAGTCTTCGGCGCGAGCCGCGAGGGGAGCCACGGTTTCAATCAGGAGGGAGAGCGTTTCCTCCAGGGCAGCCGGGGCGAGGTGGGCGAGGATCGTTCCGCGTTTATTTCGGGCGGAGCGAAACCGGGAAACGACCTCCATGATCACGAGTTCGCGATCCAGGTCACTGATGGGCCGGAGTCGGCGGCCTTGGAGCGCCGGGGAGGCACATTCTCGCAACAGGGAGGAGAGTGTGATATGGCGGCGTCCATCGAAGAAGGCCTCCCGTTCCAGGATCCGCCGCTGGGTCTGCCGCAAGGCGACGGCCGTGGGATAGACGATGAGGGTGGCATTTAAGGTTTCCGGTTTGCTGTTCATGACGGTTGCCGGGGAGTGTAATGGGTCGGGAAAAGGACTTCAAGGACGACCAGGACGGCAAAGGGCTCATGGAAGCATTGATGGTGCTAATGCTACCGATCACCAGGCGCTATTTGCCGATGCAGTACACTTTTTTGGATCCGCGGATCAGGATCCGGTTGCCCGTGAAATACGGCGTACTCCGGAATCCCTCGCCCAGATTGTTGCGGGCCAACTCGCGATACTCCCGTCCGGGCTCAAATACAACCGTTGTGCCTGAATCGCTGCTGGCGAACAGTTTTCCTCCGGCCAGACAGAGGCTGGGGTAGGCGGTGCCGCCGAGTTCAAGTTTCTTTTCGTATGCCACGGATCCGTCCTTTGTGTCGATCACGCTCAGGATGCCGCCTGCATTTAAGACATACAGCAGTCCATTCTCCAGGACGGGTGACGAGTAATACCGGTTACGGCTGGGTTTGGCGTCCCACAGTTTGACGGCCGCGACGGTGTTGGATGGCCCCGGGGTGAGCCGGAAAGCCACGGCGCCGTTTTCTTCAACGGTGTAGACGCAGTCGCCATCAATGATCGGGGCGTTGAACGGCGTGCCCGCTATTTTGGATGCCGCGCAGGTTCCATCCGACAAGCGGACCAGATCCCCGCCGGTGGTATAAACGAAGGTTTCTTTTCCGAGTTTGATCACGACGGGGGAGCCGTGGCTCGAGGCGCCCTTGACCGTCCACACCGTCTCGCCGGTCTCTGTGGAGAGTGCGACCAGCATGTCGTCGATATGGATCACCATCTTACCGTCTGCCAGGGCAGGCGATGCGGATTGGCCCCATCCGCGTGACGGTTTCCGGATCAACCGGATCCACTGCCGCTTTCCATCCAGGTCGTAGCGGGCGGCCGTGCCCAGAGCCGTCAGGATAAACACCGCCTTGCCGTCTGAGACCGGAGTTGGAGTGCTATATCCCGTCTCGCCGTGGGTGGGTGGCAGGCGGTACTGCTGAACGGCGGCGAATGCATTGGTGTTTCTCGGGTCGGACAGAACCTCGCGGCAGAGATCCGTAACCGGGCCGTACAGCGCGACATTCCCGGGATCGGATTGAAGCCTGCGCGTGGCATCCAAGACGCGGTTCTGAAGCGCTTCGCCGCGTTGCAGTTCGGCGTAGGCCTCCGGGGTCAGCACCTGCGAATAGTCGTTTGTCTGGCTCCAGATGATCGAGCCGGTGTTCACATCCAGACAGTGAAGCACCGCGCGTTCAGATTGAACGAACAGGCGGTTTCCAACCGGTAAGGGGGACGCATTGCTCCAATCCGCAATCGCCTTCGACCAGACGATGTTGGTTTCCCCCAAATCCTCGCCTAAGGCGCAATAGCGGAGCTGATTTGGCGGCGAGGTAACTGGAGGCTCAGGATGAGAGCGTGAAAACCTTACGAAACAGGCCTAATTCGGTGATTTTTCAATCGCCCAAGAGC
>Ga0194063_10001565_pt1 | contig 14789 bp, 12 predicted proteins | sample SepL3720m_MetaG_FD_155459 | JGI IMG/M metagenome (GOLD analysis project Ga0194063, IMG submission 155459) | Anoxic zone freshwater microbial communities from boreal shield lake in IISD Experimental Lakes Area, Ontario, Canada - Sep2016-L373-20m | ecosystem: Environmental > Aquatic > Freshwater... | reverse complement strand
CGAGAAACCAGTAGGCCAGAGCCATCCCGCTCCTCCCGTTAACCGCGAAGATGACAGTCATGACGAGGGGCTTTCGTCCGATCATCGGAACAGACTCCCTGCTCGTTGATTTGACTTCAAATCCCTGTGCAGGCAGGCATTGCTGGGGGCGATGAATGCTTCGCTGTTCATTCCCGGTAATCACGATTGTCACGACAATCTCGTCACCGGCAGGGCTCCGGTAAACTTTACGAACCAACACGGTATCGGAGGGAAGCAGTGTTCGCTCCCCCACCGAAATATCTGCAAGTGGACTTTGACAGACCGGACAGTTCGGAACCCCCTTCAGTTCATCAACCAGAAATGATCGGGCACACATTTCATTCTGGCAATACCGGATTCCCTGTCCCTGCCAGTCTTGTACCCGGGAAGGTAATTCCGCAAGGACATCCGCACTCTCCAATGGGGCGACGCCTACCGTCTGGATCCGGTTGACCGCCAACACCGTAACAAGCAGCAGAATCACAACGATGGTCACACGCCATTGAAAGTCCGACACTTTCATTCCTTCTCCCTGCGGACGCCGCGAGTCAGGCGTTGCAACCAGTTGCCGACGGCAATCATCAGCAGAATCGCCACGGCAAATACCACGTAACCTGAATAATCGTGATAAAATCCAACCGCAATTTCAGTTCCAAATACAACACCAACGAGCGCTATCAGAATGATACGCACCATATTTCCGACCATAGCCAAAGGGATGGATGCAAGACACAAGACCGTCCGTCTCCACATGCCGAATTGGGTGAAGTAGGCATACGCCGTGGTCAAGGCAACCATGGCAACAAGATAGCGTAAACCGCTACAGGGATGGGCCACATCGAGGGAAAAGCCTGCCCCTGAATGAATGTGGATTGCTGTTCCGACCCGTGTCACCGGTATTCCCAAACCGTTCAAGACAACATCCGACACCAGGGTGCTCAATAGCCGCAGAGGAAGTGTCAACGCATCCAGAAAGGTAAAGGGGATGCAAAAAACAAGATACCAACAGGGGAAGGCCAATAGCCGGGCAACGTGCCACCCATAGAGAAACCATGAAAGTCCCCACAACAACGCCGGTAGCGACAGCAATACGAGGCGGGTCTGCTGGACACGCAAGCCAATCAGGTAGAGGAGAAGGGCGCAAACAACGAGAATGAGACCGCCCCTCCCGTAAGTGCATGGCGCAGTCCGGATTTCACCCCATTTCCTCCATACCGCATAGGCACTGACCAGTGGGATCAACCAACCATGCGACATGTCCAATCCCGGCCAACTCCACCGGCCGATCATCCAGGCGATGGCCGAATGTCCCTGCCCGACCACATCTTCCGTATTGCCTCCGACAACGAAAAGCCAGGCGATGATAATGATCACGATTCCCCCGGGCACCCATTGCATCCATCGTGATTTATCAACCATGATATCCCTTTACGTCCAACTTTTCATATCCAAGGCAACCTGTTAATCTCCGGTTCATGAAAGCCGAATTATATCGCTTGAGGACACAATGGGGCAATGGCAAAACCGGACTGGTGTGCCTCGTCATGATTAGTTGGATTCTCGGAGTACTCCTCTATTCGCACTCCCTGGGAAGCCAGATCCGGTATCCGGATGAAAAAGACTACCTGGATCTAGCCGGGAACCTGCTCAACACCGGCCACTACACATTGGACGGGACAACTCCATCGGCCTTTCGTGCCCCGGGATATCCCGCCCTGCTGGCCACCCTCAAATCAGCGGGCGCGTCTCCGTTCCTGGTCCGGATCGGTCAATTCATCCTGCTCGGACTTTCTGTTTTTTTGACATTCACAATCACCCGGCATTTTTCTAAGGAAGCGGCCATTCCATCCGCCCTGTTTGCGATGTTCTACCCGGTCGGCGTCTATACGGCCGGAACATTCTTCCCTCAAACACTTGCCACAACACTTTTTCTGGGTGTTATCTACCTGGCCTTTTGCCGTCCTTATTCCGCCATGACTGCCTGGATTTGCGGAGTTCTCTGCGCCTCGCTCCTGCTCACGGTCCCCTCATTTCTGTTCACACTCGTAGTCGTCGCCGGGGCCCTGTGTGTTCTCGTCGACAGGCATCATCGAAAATACATCCTGATCACAATCCTGTCATGCCTGTTATTAACGATGCCTTGGACTCTGCGCAACTATGCAGTATCCCATCGACTCATCTTTGTTTCCTCGAACTCCGGCATCAATCTCCTCCTGGGTAATAGCCCCAACACAACCCCGAATTCAGGAGTCAATGTTGACATTTCCGCCTACGAAGAAAAAACCGGAGGAATGAACGAATTCGAACGCGACGCCTACTACTCGAACTGTGCCGTAGAATATGTTTCCCAAAACAAACTCAAGGCGATATCTCTGTATTTCCGGAAGGTGCTTAACTACTTCAATTACCGCAACGTTCTCAACACCCGGAGCGAGTCCTCACACATAAATGACCTTATCGCTCTACTCAGTTACGGCTTGCTTATCGGTCTCGTGCTGCTCCGTCTTCTGATGCACCGACAGTGGGTGATGACGACCTTCGAGAAGTTTGTGGTCAACCTCTACCTGCTGAACGGATTATATGCGGCCGTATTCTTCACCCGGATTCGCCATCGACTGCCGTATGACTACCTGCTTATCGTCGTCGCCGCCATCACCCTGAGGCATGCGTGGGCTGAGTGGCAACAAAGTCGTCATAATCGACAGGTAACCGGCCCGACCTGAGCCGCGCAAACAGATCAAGATAGAAGTCTGTGATCCAGTCCCAGTTATAATAATGTGTGACTCGGGAGTTGACGGTCTTACGATAGGCTTCCACCTGACCGCGATCCTCAATCAGGGACTGTAACCTCAGGGCCAAACTCGTCTCACCACCGGCTCCCTCAAATGAGGCTCCCTGCTCACCCACCACCTCCCTATTGGCTGCGCTATCCCGAACCAGGACGCAATTGCCAAATCCCATCTGATCGAGCAGCGCCGGGCGCGTCCCGTCAATGGCTGACGGCTGCACTGAGAGATAAGCATGACTGCTCAACTGTGCATAATCGTCCCCGAATGCATAACCGGTAAAGACCACCTTCTCGTCTGCCAGGGATCTCAACAACGCCTTATAGTTGTCGGCGAAGGGCGCATCGCCCACGATGACAAGTTTCTTGGACGTCCGCACTTTCCGGAAGGCCCTGATCAGCATGTCAATGGCATTTTCAGGAACGAGACGACCGACATAAAGGATGTACTCCCGGGGGCTAAGGCCCCACTTTTCCAGGGCTTCCAGACGATCATCTCTTCTCACATTGGCGCCATACGGCACATACACGGTGGGGACTCCATAGAGTTCACGATAGCGTCGCTGAATCACCCGGGCATCTGCAACCAGAAGGGATGCGGTCCGCGTGGCAACTTTTTCACACCACCGCTGATACCAACGGGCGAATCCAGACCACTTTTCCCTCGCCCAATCCTGTCCATCGACATTCAACAGTACCGGAACGCCGACGAGACGTGGTAGCCAAACCAGTGGACTGTTGCCAACAATACAATAATAGACAATGTCGTACCCCTGAAACAGGGCGTGGATCGAGGACAATGCCGTGTGCGACAGGGTGTCGAGATGTTTTGTATTGATGGACGGCAGGGTGACCAGACGAACCCCTTTGTACTCGCCACGGACATCCCGGATGAAGTGGGATCGGTTATAGACCGTAACGCGATGACCACGCTTGACCAGCCTCACGGCCAACTGCTCGTAGAAAGTCTCAAAACCGCTATAACGCGCGGGGATCCCGCGTGATCCGATGAAGGCGATGTTCATGAAAGACTTCCGTTAAGTTTTATGGCCATGGAATTAGTGAAGTTCAGGCCAATGCAATCGCAACAGGTTTACATCACAAGAACTGGGTGGCTTGAACAGCGTCGAGGGGTCAAACCGATATGCCGCGACCACACGGGTCAAGACCGTATCGTACGGGGGTAATACACCGGCATAAACTGAGGGAGGTATCGGCATTCGGGTAACGAGATACTTTGGCTTAAAAGCCTGGATAACAGGGCTTTTGATCTCATCCTGGGGGTGTGTAACCTGGAATCGGATTACGTCCATTGAGTTCAGCCCGATCAAATCCAGCACAGGCCGGTCTGAATAATATGCGATGGCTCCGACATCATAACACGCTACGACTTCGTCTTCGCGGGTATGGATTTTCAGCCATTTTCCATAATCGGACAGCACAAGTTCCATGTATTGAACCGAGCGCCTGAGAAATGGAAAATGAAGCACCGACAACAGCATATTAGACAGGCATAGGATTGCTGCCAGCCCCACGATCAGGCATTTTCTGCCTAACTGGCTTTTTAACCGTTCATGGCCGGCTTCGATGCCAAGCCATCCCAAAATGACAAGCATGGGAAGCGCAGGAACGCCGTATCGATAGGATATATTTTCGCCCCCTCGCGCCTGATTAATGAAATAGATGCCGGGAATAACCAGCAGGAGTCCCCAGACTGGCAGTGGGATCTCACGCAACCGCCCAACGCTGGACAGGGGTTCTGCGGGCCTCCGGAAAATACGCCCAAGTGCCTGAACCACCACGATTCCCATCACCATGACGACTCCCAACAACTCCACGGAATTCGAAACGCCATAAAACACCATCAACCGGACGACACTCGAGACGCAGGCGTGAATCGAGGAAACAGGGGGCGCCACCAGAACCGACTTGATCATAACCGTATTGGGGACAATGGTTCCGAATGAATACCAGGCAAAGGCGAACCAAGGCACCATTACAACAATAAACCCCAGCAGGAAGACGAGAATCACACTCCAACGTGACCGCTTGGACACCAAAAAGAAGAGCGGCAGGACGATCCACTCCGGGCGAGTCAAAACAAGTAATCCGACCAGCACGCCCCGACCGGTACTGCGCCAGGCACTGGGATCAGGATCCTCCAGAACCTGCAATCCCAGGAACAAGACAAGGAATGCGGCAAGGGTTGCTTCCATGCCCGATCCCGCCGCCAACCTGAACCAGTGATTAACAATAAACGCCATCATGCAAAGTACCCCGAAAATCTTGTATTTAAAAAGCGACAGGTGTTTTGCCATGAGGCAGGCAGTCAGGACTGCAAAGCCGACAGACAGCACTTTGGCAACGAGATCAAGCTTAAGCCCGGTCAATCCCACAAACGCCACGAGCAACACCCAAAGTGGACTGGTCGTGCCATACGCCGGGGTTCCCTGATTAAAGGACCACTCTCCATGGTGAAGGAGATGTTTGGCGTACTGAAGATGGATATAGAAGTCATCCTGCTGCCACCAGACAAATGAACCAAATGCCATAAGCGAAAGAAGCAGGTAAACCACAGTCTCAATTCGCTTCATCGAACGCCCCCCCCATCTTCGTTCCCGGAGTCCAGTCGCTGACCGCCCGGATTAAATCATGAATATGGGCCAGATGGCCGGACAGTGTGAAATGCGCCTTCACTCTTGCACAGGCGGCCTTCCCCAGGGCCACACGAAGTGCGGGGTCGGAAGCGAGTCTCTCCCAAGCCAGGCATAATTCATCAATATGGTTCGGCTCAATCAGGATCCCGGACTCTCGGTCGAGCATCTCGACGACTCCACCCGATGCATTCGCCACAATTGCCTTTGAAGACGACATGGCTTCGAGCACCGTATTCGGGAACGGATCCGGACGGGTGGATGGCATTGTAAAGATGTCAAAACTGGCGAGGATGTCCGCGACATCCTCCCGGAACTGAACCACCCGAAAATAGGGCCGTGCGGCGCTGGATTCAATACGTTCCAGAAGGGCCTTTTCCCTCCATTCCTGTCCCCGAAATGCGTTGCCCACGATGACAAAACAAACCTTTCGCGCCGGATATCGCCGCACAAACTCTTCGGCGGCATTCACAAAGAAATCCTGGCCTTTCCAGGAAGAGAATCGACCGATCATGCCCACAATCAGGGCATCATGGGGAACCTTCAAATGGGCACGGAACAGTCGGCCTTCACCGTTTTTGAATGTCTCCAAATCAATGCCGTCATGAATCACAACGGTTCTTGAGGAAAGTGCAGGACAAAATGAAACATAGTTACGACGCGTCGCATCCGACACGCAAACCACACGGTCAGCGAGACGGCCCAATTGCGAAATAAACCAACCGACTAGGCGCGGGGTCTGGATGATTTCACGAACATGCTGAATATGCCGGAGCCCATTCAAGCGGGCTACAACTCCCCCCATAATGATGGCCGTCGTATTGGAGTAGACCAGTTCGACGGACTCCCTGCGTACGAGTGCCCCCAATTGAAAGATATCCCGGATGGCGGCGACACCGAGCCCGATGAGACCCCAGGGTGTCAAACACTGCCGTCGCATGACCGCCAACGGCCTGATGACATGGTCAACCTTGATACGCCGCAACTCGGCTACAAGGGGGCCGTCGTAGGGGACAACAACCAAGGGCCGTGAATCCCGGCAGACATCAACAATCTTAAGCAGGCAACGATCAGCCCCATAGAGATCGGCAGATGAATGGAGAAATAATGTTGTTCTCATCCCACCCTTATAGTCAGTCACTTCGGGTAACCCCAGGTCATGTCGAATCTGCCCGACAATCGAACCCCCTGATGATGGCTCAGACCACCGTTCGCATTTTCAACATAATCATATGTGACAGTTTGAAGGAAATAATGCCCCCTCAGAAATCGCTCCATCTGCCGGATCCCCTGAACCATGCGCCGAACCCCAGCAGATCGAAATCCCCCATGTTCACACCGGATCAACTCCGTCTCCCGCCCCATCCTCTCGTGTAAACTCAGGTTATTCCCAGAGGACGTGAACAAGGCGTGATACCGTCGGGTAGCCTGGTGCTTCACCCCGGCCTCCAGTAGCCTTAAAACCAGATCCATGTCACCAGCATAACGGAATCGGTCATCAAAACGCAACATACCCCGGTCCAACAAACGTCTCCGGAAAAACATGGTGCAGGTATAGATGTTCAAGAATGAATTACAGATATATCCATGACGCAAAGGAACCTCCCGTCGTGCCGCGATCGCTTTGCCGTACGCATCAATGATGATGGCATTCCCGTAAATCACATCCACTTCCGGGAAACGGGCGAAACGCGCCGCCACATCCTCCAATATACCGGGCAAATACTGCTCATCACAATTCAGCCAGGCCACCACATCACCGTGTGATCGAGCCCATCCTTTCTGAATCGCATCGTACATACCCGAGTCAGGTTCACTCAACCAGGACAGTTTGTTCCCGCCCCCCAGACCACCCGCCACCGACTCGTCTGCCTGTTGTTGAGCCAGCCAGTCTACCGTACCATCCGACGATGCCCCGTCCATGACAATGTGCTCCACGTCCGGATACGCTTGATTCCGAACCGATCCAACACACCGGGGCAGACACGAGAGACAATTATAGGATGGGGTTACGATGGAAAAATTCATAGAAACTCCAACACCTTAACCGGACTGGTTCAGGCTTTCTAATCGTTCCGCCTCCGCAGACCGTTGAATGACCTCCAGGATCGAAGCCACAACCAGAATATGGCACAAAAATGTTCCTCCCCCGATTACCGCAAAGAAAAACACGCAATACCCCACAAAGAAACTGTAAAACACGATGAAAATGGACTTCCACCATGATCCTTCGGTGAGGGTCTTGATTTTTCGGCCGTAATGCACGATACCCCCAACCATAAATACTACACCGGCAATGAAACCAGCCATTCCCAAATCGATCAAGAACCAGAGGGGTCCATTGTGGTATAGGTGTACGGCAATAAACACAAGGTGCAACGTGCTCCGATCCGAAATCAAACCCGACGCGTCATTGAATTCACGCACGGAGAAAGCCATACCGCGCCCCAACAGAAGATAATCCGGAATCATGGGAATCAGCCTCTTCCACAATTCAATGCGCCACTCCGAGGTTGACGAGGCATCGATCCCGGCCAGATATGAAACCTGGATCCCCGGCAACCAGGCAAAAGCCCTTTGAAATGCAAGCGGCAAATGTTCTGCGAACAAATAGATCCCAGCCACCGATAAAATCAGAATGCTCAACAGCCTCAAGTATTGGGACAACCGGACTGAATGCCGTCGAATCACCACATAAACTAGCATGGTCAGTCCCAAAAGGACAACCACCGTACGATGCCCGGAGAGCCCCAGCATCAGGAAGGATAGAGCGAAGACAAACATCACGGCGGGTGAAAATGAGAATTTTCGATCATAGAGAACTATGGCCAGAACACCCATCCAAATGGCCGGATATTGCATATAGGCCCAGCGCGTGACATCAGGGGTTTCCAATTGGGAACCCATGGCATTCATCTCCTCTCCGCCGATCTGAACGACATTCCGGATCAGGTCACCATGCGAAACAAAGTGCGCAATCAGCAACGCGACCGCAGGCACGAGGGCCAGCAGAAAGAACCAGACAAAGGTCCGGTTCATTTGCCGAAAAGAAAGGGTAACATGACCGGAATATATATAAAACAGAAGCGCGGCCAGCAGGCAGACATACTGCATCCCGCCCCAGTAGGCACTGTCGAGAATTTTCAACCCCCACCCGCGAAAGGATGCCGTAATGATGATAATACAAACTAGGGCAACGCACGCGTTTCGTGTCCGGAAACCCGGTATTGCTTTCATGCGAGACGTCCACGCCTTCACCATGATCAGCACAACAAACCCCAGCATCGTCATCAGATGAACCGTAGCATCCACGGGTAGGCCGATCGACAGCCCGCTCCCCAGGGTCGCAATGGTCGCCATCCACCACAAATCCGGCTTCCCAATGGTGGGAATGATGAAAAACAACAAAATAACCCATCCCGCCATAATAAACTCTGTGCGCACCATCACGCCTATGACCAGGCCGATGATCATCAACCCGGCTAGCATACTACCCCACTTCAGATTCATATCACTCTCCAGTCCTGACACTCGTTAAGACGCGCAACCAAGAAACGGCCCAGGCTTCAATTGAATACTGTTCACACACGGCCCGCCGTTGTCTCCGCGCCTCATCATTCCGGGATAGTAACACCGCATCCAAACCATCAGCCAATGCACTGGCGACCGGGCGGCATAGGAATGCAGGCAAATCACACAATCCGGCTACATCGGTGGCCACAACGGGCACGCCGCATGCCATACTTTCCAAGGCGCTCAGCGAGGTTCCCTCACGCCTCAACGTGGGAATCAGCGTAACATCTGCCGAGGCGTACAGCCGGGGCATTTCCCCATTCGAAACGGGAGTCCTGAATTCAATCTGATTCCCAAGTCCGAGACTTGCTGCAAGCGCACAGCACCGTTTATAATAGCACGGTTCGCTGGCTTGTCCGATAATGATGAGCCTGGCGCCCGGCCATCGCACAACAAGACTGGCAAAGGCCTCGATGGCCAGGTGGATCCCCCTGTCCAGACAAATCTGACGGGGCACCAGAATCGTGGGTTTGCCGGGATCCAGGACATCCGGAACGGGGTTAATTGAAAACTGAACGGTGTTAACGCAGTTGGGCACAAACCACACGCCTGGTGAGAGTTCTGAAAACAACCTGTCACGGGGCGCCGCATTCATCCCCATCCGCCGCAGGTAATCGGTATCATTTGCCACCGTGGTGACGGTTCCGAACAATCTCCTCGCATTAGATTCACGCAAGCGATCAGATACGTTCATCCGGTCCACGTTCCACTCGACACCGTGGGACAGCACAATTGTCTTCCGTCGCCACCGGGGAATGCGCGCGATGAGCGCCGCCGTGGAAGCATAATGGCATAGAATCACATCGGCACGATTGAGCAACGAAACCCGGCATGCAGCAGCGAAACAAGCAAACTGGAGTTCGTCGAAAACAGGGAATACCCGCGCCATACCGGGAATTCTGGGCACCGTCGCCGTATCCGGCGCCGTTACGCCGCGATAGGGCTGTATTACCCTGTTATCCCATCCCGCCCCCGACATCACCCGTGACAAATTTTCAATATAGACTTCCTGGCCACCCCCGATGGGGCGGTAGTGCTGGCTGACGTGAACCAGTAAAGGCCTCACGTCACGACGTGAACCGGAGCACACCCCTGACTGTATGGCCTCATCCATCAAGCCCCCACCCGATCCAGTATGGAATTCCAGTCTTCAACAAAATGCCGAACCGCATAACGAGACTCAACACAGTCCCGTGCCTGACAACTCAGTCCCTCCACGTCAGCCCAGGAGACCCGTTCTGCCGCATCCAGAACGGCCCGTAACGAATCCGGCGTGCAGGGTGCAATCCTGATCCCCGCCCCCTGCGTATCGACCCCGCAGGCATCTGATAGAATTGGCACCAGGCCGGCCGCCATCCAATCCAACGCCGTCCCCTGGCATCCTTCCGAAGCGCTGGGCGATACATACCATGCGGCATGACGGCACAGATCCCGGAATCGAGCCGAACCGAACTGCACATGCCCGACGGAATGGATGTGAACTTTATTCAGTTCGTGAGCATACAGGTGTTTAATTTCATCCGATACTGTCCCGCAGATATACAAATGGCGGCCAGGGGTGTCCGCGAAGGCCTCAATCAGCCAGTCCAACCCCTTCAGGACAGGCAAGTGACTCGCCATATACAAAAACCCCGAACGCGCCATACGATAGTCTTTGGGTACGAAGTCAATGTCGGGATTGGCATGATTCCGAAAAGGATAGACCGGCACCCCGACATCTTTAAAGGTGGCCACCGCTCCCCCATTCCCGTCAAAACAAGCGATCGCGTCATACCCGTTGTATACCTCGTTCGTCTCGCCCATGCCCGGCCATGTCAAACCACTGGCACGCCTCTGCCGAAGCAGCGCATAGCGATCCGCCAAGGCTTCATCAATGAAAGAGGCATGCCTGCCGGTTCGAAGGCATAATCGTATCCCAGTTCTGGGAATCCCCCGAATACGATTTGACACGATGCCTGGATGGGACACCACCAGGTCATAGGACGCGGTGGGAATGAACTTCGCATCATCATATTGAACAACATCCACGTAATAGCCGCGTTCAGCAAGCAGGAGGGCCAGGGTTCGGCTTTGCCTGAGGTTCTGGTGCCACATGAAACGGGGATCGCGTGAACCCCACCTCATTCCGAGCGACAGGTAGGACAGCAAGGCGCGTTGAGGGGAATGCGCCTCTCCGCAGGTGACAACAGGGTAGCCAAAGCGGCGATAATATCCCCCGAAGAGCCTGTGCTTTAATTTCGATAAGAGGTTCATTAAACTGCCTCAGGTTTCGGGAAAGACTTTTCGCCCGGCGAACACATAGGTTCCGTAATGGTGAGCAGGACCGCGCCCCTCTTCACGGGGCAAAATTTTCTTCACGACAGGCTCAAATCCCACAAGCCGAGAGTCCATCCAGTGATGATCAACACGTATCGGATGGCCAACTTGGCCGGGATCATCCTGCATTGTTTCCCCATCCTTCGTGTCACTTAACTCCTGTCCGATGATCAGCACTCCTCCGGGTTTGGTGATACGCACCGCTTCCCGCATGCAGACATCAGCATCACGCACATGATCCAACACGTTGGTCATAACGACCAGATCGAAATAATGACTGGCAAACGGGCAGTCTTCAACCGGATGGTCGTCCAGAGTACAAAAGGCATCACGATACAGGTTTGCAATAAACGTCAGGGGGAAGTGAACGTATGTTCGAATCAGGGGATCTGAAAGAACCAGGTGCACGGGAGTACAGGTTTCAAGGATATGCCTCATGTTCGTATACGGACCACACCCCAATTCAATCGCGTTGTCCACCTGGGATGACAGAAAAGCGTATCCGTCAAACTTCTCCTTCCACCAAAGGTTCGAATCATCCCCACGATGCCTTGGCTTTAAACCGCAAGCGCTCAGAACCCGCCAGATCAAGTTTTTTGCATACCGTGCCCGTTGACGTTCGGAATCAACCCAATGAGAGTGTTCCCATTGTTGGGCAGCCAACCACCGGGCCCGCTCCACCTGGGTGCAAATTCCGTTATTCAGGCTTGGACTCATGGATTAAGACTCCTCCTGACAGAGAAAAGATTAACATATCCTTGCCTGATCAACGCGTCACGGTGCGCGCTCACCCCCTGAAACGGGGCGGTCGAGCCATCCGGTCTTATTAATTGCATCGAGAACCCCATTCCCTGCAGGTCGGAAACAAGTAACCCGGCGGCCTTGTCGCCTCCCAGATTCTCAGGGCAAAGCTCTATAATAAGTTTCACATCAGGGAACAATCGAACCATATTCCGCATTCCGCGAAGCACATTAAACTCGCCGCCTTCAACGTCAATCTTGACCCAGTCGGGACGCACCTCAGGATGCTGCCCCAGAAAGGCGTCCATCGTTTGGCATGTTACGCGGATCTGTCTTGTTCCCAACTCATGCGGAACAAGGCTGTTCCCCGTACCGCTCACACGATTCAGGTAGAGCGTTGCCGACCCATTATGATCGCTAAGGGCAGAGTCATGGACAATGGCCTGAGGATAGCGTTTCAGATTATACCTCAAGGCCTGCAGGTTATCAGGCTCGGGCTCGAAGGCCAGCACATGTCCTGAAGGCCCGACACACCGGCAAAAAAGACGGGATAGAAAGCCGACATTCGCACCGACATCCAACACCGTTTCACCGGGGATCATCGCCGCTCCAACAAACCGCTGCAAATCGGGCTCGATGCCCACCGTCATCATCCGAACCTTGTCGCGCAGGTGGAAGTAGGCTGGAAAGCGCCACCCCAGGATAACAGCAAAGGGGTGGAGTGCCGCGTCAGCAAGCCGCTTGGCAAGTCTCCTGCCATACCCTTGATGATAATGTTCAGACATCCCTGCTCCACCGGAATTCTCGTTTGGATAACAGGTGTTCATCATGCTCCAGGTGGCGCTCTGCGATCAAGGCCATTCACCATTCGTGACCATAACGATTGAACCGTAATCCCGGATTTTTTCGAAAGATAAGACAGGCAGTAGAGCCCCACCACGCCAAGCAGGGGAACGTTGATTGCATAGTGCCACACGGGATCGACGATAAACCAACTGATCAGCCCCATCAGCGTCAGCACGGCGCCAAAACACAGTACATGAAGGGCATTGCTACGGGACCACACGGTGCGACTGACCCCCCTTACGACAATGCGTACCATGATGGTATTGAACACATGAAACAGGAGAAAAGCCAGCCCGGCCCCGGGCAATCCCCACATGTGGGTGCAGAACCATATGGCGACGATGTACACGATGTTGCCAAGGGCTTCCATGGTGAAATACGTCTTCCCCATCCCTTTCGCCAATAGTACCAATCCCATAGGCCAGGCAATTATCCGCCCAAACAGACCGAAAACAAACCAGCGCAGGATCTCGATGGACGCATCAAATTTTCCGGAGTAAAAAATCGTGACGGCAAGGGGAGCGAAAACAAGGGTCGCAGCAAGGCCGGGCACGGCCAGAAATAGTGCGATTTCAGTCTGGGCATTCACCTCTTCACAGACCCTGTCAGGATCATCCGCCACCGCGACTAGACGGGGATAATAGTCGGCCACCATGGCCCCCAGAATGAAATTGACGAGAACACCGGATAGATTGAAGGCGGCCTGCCAGAGGCCCACTCCATCCAATCCAACCTGACGGACCAGCAACGCACGGATGAAATAGGCGCTGCAGGCGGCCACGATCCCGGAACACATGACCGGCAGACCGAAATGCAACAACTGCAGGGCAAGAGTCTTGCTCTCGCGCCAGGGCACCACGACCGACCGAATCGGAACACGATGCGAAAACCACCATGTTGTGGCCAGCATCGCCATGGCGGCAAGAATCAAACCGGGCACAATCCCTTGAACTCCCCACCGATAAAAAAACGGAACGCTAAAAAGCAAACTGATCAAGGAGCCCATCATGCCTGCTTTTGCCATGACTCCGATTCGTCGCGTGCCCTGAAGTAGACAAGTCCAGCCGATGCTTACATTGGTGAGAAGAACAGCCAGGCCTAACCAAGCAATGGATCCGGCATGGTCGGCCGTCCCCAGCGCTATGCGGCTCAGCCAGGAGCTTCCCAGGATCATGATCCCCGCACCGATAAGACCGGTCACCCAAACCGTGCGGAGCAGGGTGGCAACCATGCGGGAAATCTGAGTCTCATCGTTCACGCCATGAGCTTCTGCAATCTGGCGGACTCCGCTGGTATCCGTTCCCATGCTGGAGATCGTGCTGACCATACCCACGATGGTCATGTAAACCCCCATCAAACCAACACCATAGGGACCCAAGAGAACGGCTACAAATTTGGTTCGCACCATGCCAATCAGCATATTGATGAATGCCGCCCCTCCGATCACGGAGGTCGACTTCAGAACAGAACGATATGAAGGCGCTGTCATTGGATATATTCACCGAACCCGGAACGACTTAAAATACAGTGGGTAATCATAAATGACCAATCCCGATTTATCAATGCTTCTAGACTTCAAATTGGGTTGTTTAATCATGAATCCGCTGTTACTTTACTCCTCGGAGTAAGTCAGGCACGGCAATGCAAAAGGAGTTCGCGTTATGGATCTGATCCCCATTGAATGTGGAAGTTGTAAGGCCAAATTGAAGATCAAGGCTTCGCCTTCGCGAATGCCGACGTCCATCAAATGCCCGAAATGCGGGGTCTCCATCGCCGTCGTCAAACCGGAGACCACCTCGGCTGCACCTGCCCAACCGCCTGCTTCCGCTGTGACAACCAAACCAGCCCCCACC
>Ga0194063_10001562_pt1 | contig 14801 bp, 8 predicted proteins | sample SepL3720m_MetaG_FD_155459 | JGI IMG/M metagenome (GOLD analysis project Ga0194063, IMG submission 155459) | Anoxic zone freshwater microbial communities from boreal shield lake in IISD Experimental Lakes Area, Ontario, Canada - Sep2016-L373-20m | ecosystem: Environmental > Aquatic > Freshwater >... | reverse complement strand
GCAGTATTGAACGAAAAGGAGTAATCATGGTCAGAACCAAAATAATCTGCACCCTGGGGCCCGCATCCTCAACTGAAACGGCGTTGCGTAAGATGATGCTCGCCGGGATGGATGTGGCGCGTATCAATTTTTCTCACGGCTCCCTCGAGGAGCATCTCGCCCGCATCAGAATCATCCGTCAACTCAATAAAAAATACCGGCGTCACATTCGCATCATGGGGGATCTCGAGGGCCATCGCATCCGGGTCGGCTCACTTAAGGACAAAAAGCCCATTACGGTGAAAAAACGACAGGTCCTCTGGCTGACAACGCGGATCGTCGCCGGGGCGGGAGACGTGATTCCTCTCGATTATCACGGACCGCTGTCCGTCTTCCGCAAGGGGCAGGAAATCTATATTGATGACGGCAATATCGCTCTCGCCGTTGAAAGCGTGGGCCGCGACAAATTGAAAACCCGCGTCCTCATCGGAGGTACGATCAAGGAGCACAAGGGAGTCAACGCGCCCGCCGTGCATCTTCCCTTCTCGGGCGTGGCGGATCATGACTTTCAGAATATCGGTTTCAGCCTGGAGCACCAACTCGACTTCCTGGCCCTGTCTTTTGTGCAACGTCCGGCGGACGTCCTCGCGGTTCGAGCCCTCATGAAAGGAGCGGCTTTCCAACCCAAACTCATTGCCAAGATAGAGAACCGCGAAGGCATCCACGCGATCACCGGCATCATCAAGGTGGTTGACGGCGTCATGGTCGCCCGGGGCGACATGGGAGTCTCGTTGCCAATCTGGGAAGTCCCCATCATGCAAAAGCGGATTATTCAAGCCTGCAACGCCGCAGGCAAACCGGTTATCACCGCCACCCAGATGCTCGAGAGCATGGTCGAAAACCGGCTACCCACCCGGGCGGAAGCAACCGATGTGGCCAATGCCATCCTCGACGGAACCGATTACGTGATGCTTTCAGCGGAAAGCGCGGTGGGCCAGGATCCCGCCGGCGTCGTCAAAATGATGAACCGCATCATCGAGTTTACAGAAAAGAACAGACCCAAGTGTCGCTCTAATCCGATCATCAGATAGTATAAGCACTTATCGGTAAAGGTTCTAATCAACAGGGCGGCGATGCCGCCGCCCTGTCAGATTATTCCCGCCCGTCTTATCCTTCCGACGCCTTCGGGAACAAATGACTGTGGAAGGTGATGAAAAACAGACCCGCCTGAATGATGCTCCGCAGGCCGATTGCCTCGGCTTCGCTCAGGCCAATACTCAAACGGGTCAACTGGCCGCTTTCCTTGTCCTTGCGTGACAAGCCGAACGAGTATCCGCTCTTCTCAGGGATGCGCCCGAAGGAGATGACGGTATTCGCCTTCTCCGTGTCATGATACAATCCATTTTTGGGGCCACCCACCCGATCCTGCTTCCCTTCCAGCACCAGAAGCAACTCACACATATCGCCGAAATCCATCTTCACAGTCAGCTTGTTCTCCCAGTCGAATGAAGCAAAACTCCGCTTCTCATTCTCCCGCTCCGACGACGCCTTCTGGGCCGCCATCTCAAAGAAGAAACAGTTATAGCGGTCTCCCTCACGCCGGTTCACCCGCGGGTCAATCTGTAGCGCCACCCCGTTCCCCGCACCTGTCGGATGATAGAACGTCAACCTCTGTTCCCGCACTTTCGATCCGTCGCTCTGCTTGCCCGTTCCTGTCGTCATGGTCTTCTCTTCCTTCCAAAACGTCCCCGACCCCAACAGCGGAATCGACTTATAAGACGTCGTTAATATAGGAACGTTTTATAATATAGTTTTATTGTAGTAAACTATATTAATCAGGAAGAGCGCCGTTTTGCGTCAGGAAGTCCGGCGACTAGAAGTCGTTTGTGTGCCGCCGTTTCATCATCAGGGCGGCAATACCGAGAACGGCCAGACTGGCCAGGAGACCAATCCCGACTATCTTCAGCCAACCGGAATGCGGCGTTTCTTCCGCGATCATGGGCGCCGGAGGAAGATTGGTGGCCACCGTATTCGTCACCACAACCCTGGGTGGAGACGGAGGGAGGGCAGGCAAGGCGGCAAACCCCTTGGAAAGCAGGTCTGAAGCGGCAGCGTCGCGAACCTTCCGGTCGCGACTGCCCAAGACCACGGCAATAACCCGGCGCCCGCCGCGCTGGGCGGTCACCACGATGGAAAAACCACCAGCCGTAATATATCCTGTCTTCATCCCGTCACACCCGGAAACCGAGGCGAGAAGATGATTATGATTGCGCATGATGAATTTCCCGTCCCGGAACGGCCGTACCCGGGTGGACGTATAGTTGAGGATATCGGGGTGCTGATCAATCAGGGCGCGGGCCAATTTTGACAGATCGCGCGCCGTGGAGGTGTCACCGCTCAGCCCGGCGGCGGGCGGAAGACCATGCACCGAGTGGAACAGGGTCTTGGTCATGTCCAGTTCGACGGCTTTCTTGTTCATCATGTCCACAAATCCGGCCGTGCCGCCGGCCACATGCTGGGCTATAGCCACGGCGGAGTCGTTAGCCGACTGAACCATAAGCGCATACATCAGGTCTTCTAGCGTGAAGACCTCCTTATCGGCCAGATATACCTGCGACCCTCCCACCTTCGACGCCTCGGCCGTAACCGTCACCGCGTTGCTCAGACTGAGTTGGCCTGAGGCGAGGCGATCCATGACCACCATCATATCCATCAGTTTGATGACACTTGCCGGGAATCCGGGCGCGTCGGCATTCTTCTCAAAAAGAACCTGCCCGGTGGCTGCGTCCACCACAATCGCCCCGAGATAAGGATCGGCAGAACGGTTTGGCAGAGATGTTCGCTTGGAGGAGGCCGAGGCCGCCTTGGCGGAAATCCTGGATTGCCGGGGTTGAGCGAAACTCGAACCGCACCCAACCCAGAACGCCACACACACCACACCCATCCACATCATTCTTCGGTTATTCATCATCGCGTCAGTCCGCCTTTACAAATTGAAATATCGGAGGCGGACAATACCCCAGCCATCCCAATCTGTCCATTACATCCATCACGTCCTTGACAGGGAAACAACCTCCGCCTAATCTTCCGTCTAGTTCACCTGTGCATTTCGGAATCACGTCGAGCCCATGAAAAAAGATCCCGTTGAATTGATTTGCAGCGTCAGCGAACTGGCCAGCTTGTTTGAAAGCAAGGCCGGGTTGGCCGGGTTCCTGCAAAAAGTGGTCAATCTGGTGGCCTACCACATGAAGGCGGCTGTCTGTTCCGTCTATCTCTATGACGAGGAGACTGAGGAACTGGTTCTGACCGCCAACCAGGGACTCAATGCCGAATACATTGGGAAACTCAGGATCAAACTCGGCGAAGGCATCACGGGCCAGGCCTTGAAGGAATTGCGAGCCATCCTGGAGGGACGCGGGTCGCTCAACCCGCATTTCAAATACGTCCCGAACCTGCACGAGGAACAGTACCAGGCATTTCTGGCTGTTCCCATCCTGCATGGCAACCGGAAAGTCGGCGTGCTGGTCGTTCAGGATCCCCAGCCCTACTATTTCAGCGACAACGATGTCCGCGCGCTCCGCGCCATAGCGGCACAACTTGCGAGCACCATTGAAAACGCCAAACTGCTGATGAGTCTGCACGAGGAGAAAAAAACCTCAAAACCCCAGCCTGAACCTGCGTCGGATACGTCCGGAACAAGTCGGTTCATGAAGGGAGTCCCCGCGTGTGAAGGCATCGCCCTGGGAAAGGGTCTTAAATTATCGGGATCAGACCATGAATGGGCGCCCCTCCACTCCGCCGACATGATCGATACCTTCACCGAGGCTGATTTTCTGAGGGCCCTTCGCCAAACTGAAGAACAATTGACCGATCTGCAACGCCAACTGGGCGAACGCATGTCAGATGTGGCATCCCTGATTTTTGACGCCCATGTTCTGATCCTCAAAGATGACGAATTTTCAGGAGTCATGCTTCGCCTGATCCGCCAGGGCAAGTCGCCCAATCTCGCCATCCGGGAGGTGGTCGATAACTATTTGACCCTGTTCGCCAACAGCAATAGCCCCACCCTGCGTGAAAAGGTTCATGATGTTCGGGATCTCGGAATGCGCTTGATCTCGAATCTTCAGGAGCGCTCCACAACCCCTGCGGATTACCGTGATAAAATTGTCGTGGCGAGCGATCTGCTACCTTCCGACCTGCTGAAATTGTCCGCGCAGCGAGCGGGGGGCGTCATTCTCATTGGCGGCGGCGTCACCGCCCATGTATCCGTTTTGGCCAGGGCGCTACGCATCCCCATGGTGATCGTCAAGGAGCCGCCGTTGACGGAATCCGAAAGCGGACCCGACACCACCCTCATCATGGATGCCGACCAGGGCAACATCATTATTAATCCGACCGAGGACGTTCTGGCGGAATATCGGATCATGCTGGAAAGCCGCAAGGACAGTTCCCTGGAGATAACGGTTCAACCGGTGACCGCCACAAAGGACGGACGCCGTATCCGCCTGATGGCCAACATCAACCTTCTGAGCGAACTTCCCGGCGCCCAGGCGATGAAAGCCGAGGGGATCGGCCTCTACCGGAGCGAGTTCCCGTTCATTGTCCGCAATGATGTTCCCACCGAGGAGGAACAGTACCGCATTTACCTGAAGGTCATCGAGTCCATGCCGGAACAGGAAGTCGTATTGCGTACACTGGATGTGGGGGGCGACAAACTGTTGTCCTATTTCCCCAGTACCAGCGAAAACAATCCCTCGCTCGGATTGCGAGCCATCCGCTTCTCCCTGCGCAACAAGGAGATGTTTATGCAACAGTTGCGGGCCATGCTCCGCGCCGGCTCCGGGCGTCCCCTGAGCGTCATGTTCCCCCTGATCTCCGCTGTGGATGATTTTGCCGACGCGCGCCAGATCGTTGATGACTGCATCCAGGCCCTCAAGGATGAAAATGCTCCCTGTAACGAGCACCCCCGGCTCGGGGCCATGATCGAGGTGCCCTCCGCCGTTGAACTTGCCGATGACCTCGCCCTCGAGGCGGATTTTCTCTGCATTGGCAGCAACGATCTCGTCCAGTACATCCTGGCCGTGGATCGGACCAATGAATATATTGCGGACATGTATGTGCCCTATCATCCCGCCGTCATTCGCGCCATCAAGCGTGTTGTGGATGGCGCAGCCGCGCACGGGAAACCTGTTTCCCTGTGCGGCGATATGGCCACCGACCGGCGCGTGCTCCCCATCCTGATCGGTCTTGGTATCCGCACGTTCAGCATGGATGCGCGCCGGATCCCCCAGACCCAGGCCTTCATCAACACTCAACGGTTTGACGAAATGCGAGCCATGGTCGACGAACTCCTTCACCTCGGCAGTGTCAGGGAGATCGAGCGCAGACTGGGCGTTGAGTCCAAAATCGCCCCTTGAAATCAGCGCGGCGCGGGAAACGGCGGCGCGTCCCGGGGAGGAGGGGTGGCGCGTGCGTGCTGAACCCCTTTCGTGAACGAGAAGGGTAGGTAGCGGTAGTAAACTTCCAGGGTGAGCGTTGCCATAGCCGTACAGACAACCTTGCCCATGCGGTCGCCCAGCGTGAACCCCGCCGGCAACCAGGCGCCGGCATCGTCGCCTTCCAGAACCTGCAGTCCTGGCAGGATTGCCTTAAGGCTTCGGTTCCAGTCATCCCATGTCGAACCGCCATGCTGGTACATGGCCAGTGTGGCGTAGTACCAGTAGTAGTAATCCTTGTTGCCCGGTCCCGGCGGTTGCAGTTGCAGATAACTGGCGCCAGCCTGCATCTTCGGATCGTCCGGCGGGGTGCCCAGGATCTGCCAGCAGAACATGCCCTCGGCCGTCATCCCTCTTGACGCGGTTTTATTCACGTAACCGAACAAACCATTCTTGTCCCCGCTGCTGACCGAGTTCAACCACGCCCCCGCCCTCTCGAAATTCTCCTTGGGAACCGAAATGCCCGCCATATTGGCACTCACCAGCGCCATCGTTTGCCAGCCCACCACCGAAGTGTCGCCACCCTCCCCCGGCTTATAACGCCAACCGCCGGTTTTGGCATTCTGCGCCCGCATGATGAACCCCACGACATTGCTGACACAGACGCCCAGCGCGGGATCACGGGTCAGCGCATAGGCCTCTGCCAGGGCGATGGCGGCAATCCCCTGGTCATACATGTTGCCTGCCCCCCGGATATCCCCGTCCGGTTTGGCCTGCTTCACAAGCCAGTCAACCGCCTTGGCCGCAGGCGCCTGGTATTTGCCGGGCACGTCATGTTTGATGCCCCATCCCAGGTAACAAAGCAGAGCGAATCCCGTGGCGGCCACATCATGGCCTGCCTCCCCACCGTGCTTCTGGATGGACCAGCGACCATCCCCTTCCTGATGTCTGGAAAACCAGTCAAGCGCCCGGCCAACCGCCCCCTCGGTGGCGCCACTGCCTCCGAGTCCCTCGACCTGTTCGATCGTCGGTTTGCCCCCCGTCCTCATCATGTAGGGCGATACCTTGTTGTGGATTCCTTCGGGAACCGACAGTTCACCGGGCATCGCACCCCTCAACATCCCATCCATTCCATCCGACGCCAAAAGCAACGAAACGACTTCACCCGGTCCGCTCAAACGACCCGGCCCAGCCGACACATCATCCCCGCTCGAGAGACGGACTTTGTTCCCGCCGGTGGCCAGCACCCGGCTTCCCGATTCACCTCCCTCAACGGATCTCGCGGCGCCCGCAACGGAGGCAGAATGTTGGGACACCTGATCCGAACCCGATACAGCGGGCGCGGAGACCGCTCCGACCTGACCGGTGCCGGTATATTCAATCTTCACCTGGGATACGCCAGGAACGTTGAGCACCGGCGCGAAGTTCTCCATGGGTTTCCCCGCCTGCGGCTCTGCAACACCCGTTCGCGTCTCCATGACCGTCGCGGCCTCAGGCATCTCCATGGGGGGAAGTTTGTCAAGTTTCGGCGCGGGGGGCGCACTTTCCCGGCTTGTCGAGGAAGTTGCCTCACGCGGAGCCGAGGGAGCGTTCTCCAGTAGTACGGGCTCCACGGCGCTACGTGCCACGATCATCTTAACCGGCGACGACACAGTCGGATTGAAATCGGCCTGCGGAACATAGTGGTCCGCCTGCTTGGCCACAACCGTAACCTCCGAGGGAGGAAGCTTGACAAGGGTTTCGGCGACTTCCGTCGCGAGTTTTTCGCGGGCAAGCGCATTGACGTTAATGTTAATCTCACTGCTTTTCTGCGGCGCACCCTCTCCGGTCTCAACCATCTTGGATGCCACCTTCCACGTTGCCAGCAGAAGAACAAGGATGACATGGACAATCGCCGACCCCATCAGGCACTTGTGGAAAAGATTGGTCAGATCCCTGTAATGCCTGACCAGATACCACAGGAGCACGGCGGCGGCCAGAAACAGGAGAATCCACCACCGAACGGCGAAAATGCCGGCAATCAAACTGTCAATCCGGGAGTAGTCCATACGGGAAACAACCTCGCGGGCGGTGGCGGTCCACAGCCTCTGCCCGTTCTGGCCGGCCAGTCCGCGACTTGAACCGAACAGGATGTCGAAGCCCTCCATCCTGACCGAGGGAGAGGTATCATCCGTGTCGCTGTTCAGTTCCAGACCCAGATTCCTGGGCGCCAGGGGGGCGCCTTTGACGATCCGGCTCCAGTAGAGATCAGAACCGCCCGATCCCTTGTCCCGGCTTGAGGCCAGAAAGACGAAATCACCGCGCGCCGTGAACGAGACATGGCGGTCATCCGCCGGGGAGTTCAAGATATCCTCCCTGGACGCCTTCCCGAAGCGGGGCTTCGCGCTGATCCCCCCGGGCGCCATGATATCCGCCGAGAATATGTCATAACCAGCATCAGCCGAAACCGAACTGAAAAGGGATGACCGTGCCTTTGCCTCATCGGCTGTCAAAGGACGATTGGATGAGAAATAGAGGCGCCTTCCACCCGGCCCCAGTGCCGGATCCACCTCATCGAACCGGGAGTTCACCTCCGGTCCGGCATTGGTGATGCCTGACCAACCCTTGCCGTTCCATGTCGCCATCCAGATGTCGTAACCGCCATAACCGCCCGCCCTGTCCGACACGAAGAAACAGTGCTTGCCATCGGGCGATAGGACTGCTCCCATTTCGTTGGACAGGGAGTTCAGGGACGTCAGTGAAACAGGATCCTGCCACTCCCGGCCATCCCATTCGGATCGGTACAGATCATGGTGAAGGCCAACCATGACGCCGTTTTCATTGGTGCGACCGCCGGTCAGTCCGGCGAAATAGAGAGTCGCCTCATCCGGCGCGAAATTGGCATGGCGTGATGCGGCAGGGACGTTGAAAGGCGCCCTGGCCTGATAGGGCTCCTCGAATAGAACCATGCGGACTCTTCCCGACAGGGCGTCTTCCCTGATTGAAATACCGTCGGTGAACGTGCACCACACCGTTTCCCGAAGCGACAGGAATAACGACGCCATGGTAACCAGCAAACCCGCGAGCGCGAGCCCCGGCACGATCCATTTTGAGACCGCGCCCAAACCCCGTTTCGGGGATCCGACCTGCTGATATGGACGCGCTTTATTCATGATACGCCCCGGCGGCGCTTTCTCCTCCATCCAGACATCGCGGCCCATCCGGCAAGAACCGCTGTTGAAAGGATCATGACAAGGAGGAGCGTCGGGTAATTCTCCCAAAGCCACGACCAGGAAGGCATGACGGAATAGTCATACTGAGGGAACACGATCCGCGAGGAAGAGGAGAAGAGCCGGTGCCCCTTGCCGCCCCCATCACGATTGGAACTGAAGATGAGCGTGAAGCCTGCGGCACGCAAGGCCGGAGCCGTGTCATCGGCGGGACTGTTGATGGCAGGCCCGAGATTAACGGGGGGCGAGTTGGTCACTCCGATTGAGCGGGAACGATAAAGATCCAGCCCCCCTTCACCCCCTTCTCGATTCGAGGCAAAATAGATAAAATCCCCGTGCCGGGTCGGCGTGGCATAGAGGTCGTCGGCAGGCGAATTGAGTTCATTCATAGGTCTGGCGCGGTCATATTCGGGAACCGAAGGCAAGTCATCCTCCGTCATGACCGCACCGGCGACCGGACGGTCAGGCGGTTCGTAACCGAGGCCGAAAAGCGGGACATAGCGGTAGTGCGCCTGAAGACAAAGCGTAATCAGGGAGGTGGCGACAACCGGCCCCATTTGGGCGCTAAGTCCACCCCCGGTCGGCCAACTACCGTCCTCCCTCTGGGCGGCGAGGAATACGTCCTGCATCTTGCGATTCCACTCCCGCCACGAGGGCCCCTGCCCCTGGTACGAGCAAAGCGTGCCGTAGTACGCGTAATAAATGTCAGCGAGTGAAATCTCGGATTTCCTGACAAAGTCCACGGCCTCGAAGGCCTTGGGAGTACTGGCCGGAAGCCCCATCAACTGACTGCAAAAAAAGCCCGTGGCCTGCATGGCAGGCGTTCGTTGTCCGCGCGCCTGGTAGGAAAACAAGCCTCCGTTTTCCCCAGAACTCACGTTTTTCAACCACTTGATGGCCCCTGCACGGGTCTTGGCGGGAACGCGAAATCCCGACAACTCGGCGCTCTTGAGCCCCATGATGACCCATCCCGAAACCGAGAGATCCCCGGGATCTTTGGGTTTGTATCGCCAGCCGCCGTCCTCCTCGTTCTGGGCATCCGCGTTAAAGAACAGGGCGGATTGGGCGGCCTCATAAACATCCTGGTCGCGCGTCACCCCATAGGCCTCGACCAGGGCAAGCGTGCCGATTCCCTGATCGTACATATCACCACGACCCCGAATGTCGCCGGTTAACCTGTTTTCCTGCGACAGTAACCAGGCCAGGCCTTTTGCCACCGTCTGTTGGTAGCGGCAGGGTCTATCATGCCGCTCTCCCCGTCCGAGAAACGTAACCAGCGCCAAGGCTGTCGCGGCAACCTCATGGTGCCGCCCCCCGCTTACCCAACACCCATTCGTCTCCTGGGATTTCGCCAGGTAGGCCAGACCACGGTCAACGGCCGACTCGGTCTTCCTGTTGCCGCCCAATTTTTCCATGACAGTCTCATCGGTCAGGGCGTTTCGACGTAGCGAATACAGGATACTCATGGCCCTTTCGACAGCGCGGTTTGTCACGCCAACGGGAATCCGGTCGGCCGAATAGACATCCCAGTCGGTACCAGCCCATTTTTTCCGCAGTTCCTTGTCAGGCAGAGCCTCGTCCTCCTTGGTCAGGGATTTCCCCGGCCTGTTGGAGGAGAAATAGAGACGGGCATCGTTGGCCGACGAGCGGGCACAGATCTCATCAAATTTCGAGTTGACCATCAGCGTCAGCGGCTGGGGCCATGCGAACTCGGAACCATCCCACCGGGCCACCCACACGTCGTACCCGCCGAGTCCACCGGGACGATCCGTGGAGAAAAACAGGAATTTTCCGTCATCACTGAACGAGGGCCCTATCTCGTTGAACTTGCTGTTCAGCGCGCGGATCGGCTCGGGATTGCCCCACACGGCGCCGTCCCATCGCGCCATGAAGAGATCCTGGTTTCCGGGACTGCTTTCACGCGTGAACACCATCCGGGCGCCATCCGGCGAGATGGCGGGTTGCAGACAGTCAACTGACGGAAGCAGGCTCGTGCGGAGCGCGGAGGCTTTTTCCCATGCAACGAAGCGGGGCTCGGAGTCCCGGGCGAGCCGTTTCATGGAGACGTCGTCCGTGTAATAATGCCACGTTCCGGGTTGAAGCGTATTGAACAACCAGGCGAAAAAGGCGACGGCAACAAGGAGGACGGCGGCCATGATGATGCCGCGTGTCCGCCCCGTGGTCCCTCTATCCGGGGATGCTTTTAACGCCATCCTATTCACCCTTTCACTTCAGTCGCCCATCGCCATGGGGTCATGATTCACAACTCTACGGAGCCTGGTACCCGATGTTGGCTTCCTTGATCCCGGCCGACCGGCAAATTGCCACCGCCTTGGCGACATAACCATGAAGCGCCTCCTGATCACCGCGGATCAGAACCTTCTTATCCTTGTTCTGCGCCACGCTGTCCTTCACGATCTGGGTCATTTCCTCAACCGTCACCTGTTTGCCGCGAACCACATAGGCCCCGTTGCGCCTGACGTTCACGGCGATCAAGTCGTCCATGGTGCTCAAGGCCGTATTCCGGGAATCAACCGGAAGACTGACCTGGATGTCACGCTCCTGCATCTTGACGAGCATCGGCGACATGACCATGAAGATGATCAGCAACACGAGCACGACATCGATGAACGGAACCATATTGATCTCCGCCAGCGTATGAAACTTCCCCTTGGCTTGTAGATTCACTCCTGCCATATCAGGCTCCTTATGGTTCCGCCGGGATTCCTAGTTCTTTCTCGTCAATTTGTCGGCGAGTTCGGAGGTGCACACATCCATCACCGTGGCAATTCCGTTGATTCGCTGTCCGAGATGGTTGTAGAGCACAACCGCCGGAATGGCCACAAACAGGCCGAACGCCGTGGTGATCAGCGCTTCCGAGATGCCTGCGGCAACGACCTCCGGACCGCCGCCCTGCGCCGCGGCGATACTTTGGAAGGCCTTGATGATGCCGATGACCGTTCCCAGAAGCCCGACGAACGGCGCCGTGTTGGCGACGGTTCCCAGGGTGGCCACATGCGACTCCAATTCCTTCACCTTGATTTGAATCATTCGCTGGGCGGCGCGCAGCATGGATTCACGGTCGTCGGATTCGTTGATCATGCGGGATACAATATCGGAAACAGAATGCGGCGCCGTCTCACAGAAGGCGAGGACCTCGACCCGGCCCTTTCCGTTGCGGGCTATTTCAAGAACGCCGGGGAAGAACGAATCGGATTCCCCTTGGGCGCGTTTCATCACGATGTACCGTTCCACCGTAATGGCAACCGATACGACCGACATCAGAAGGAGTACGCTCAGCACCGGCCAGCCGTTCGCAATCATTTTTCGCACTTCAAACGCCGAATCCGCTTTTTGGGCGGCGGCCGTCGGCCGCGCGGCCGTCTCCTGGCACATCGCCTCGACTGCTATGAGCATAAACCCGGCCATCATGAGCACCGCCAGGTTCCGTTTTCCGATAAGACCCTTCATTTTCATTTGCGATTCCTTCCTTTTAAATCCTCAGGGCATCCAGCCGTTCCTTCGCCACCCCCGCCGCATTATCCTTCGGGTACCTCTGAATGAGTTCCTTGAAACGCGCCATGGCCGCCGGTTTATCTCCTTTGGCCTCCAACACCCGACCGAGTTCCAGGAGCGCCTTGGCGTTCCACTCGGGAATTCGATAGGTGACGTCCAGACGCATGAATTCCTGGATGGCTTCCTCGAAGCGATTCTGGGCAAACAGACATTCCCCGATCTGGAACTGGCTTTTCGCGGCCATTTCGTCGGCGCCTTTTTCCGCCAGAACCTTGCGGTACTGGGCGATGGCGCCGACATAATCCTTCTTGTTTTCCAGGGCCCATCCGGATCCGAAGCGGGAATGCTGGATCCATCTGCTCCTGGGGTAGGCGACTTGGAACGTGTTGTAGGCGGCAGACGCCGCCGACCATTCCTTGAGCAGGGCATTCGACTCGCCGAGACGCAGGAGCGCTGATTCGGCAACCTCCTTGGAGTTCTTCGCGTCCTGAACCGCCGCAAAATGATCACGGGCAGACTGGTACTCCAGAAGTTTCATGCGGCATTCTCCGGCCTGGTAGTGCGCCGTGGCCGCCACGTCGGTCTTGGGAAACCCGGCAAGAACCGCCTCGAACGTCCTGGCGGCCCCTTCATGATCACCCTTGGCCTGATAGGCCCACGCGAGACGATAGAGCGCCTGTTCCTTCAGCGACGGGTCTTGGGCGGTCTTCACCGTCTTTTCCAGGTCGGCCACGGTGGAGTCGTATTGTTTCGCATCGAAGGTCAGTTCCGACATCTCGAATCGCGCCCGTTCAAGGAGGGAACTTTGCGGACAGGTCTTGATGAGCGTATCGTATCGCTGAACCGCTTCGGGAATGCGCTTCAGATTTCGCGCGCACCAGGCCCACTCATAGAGGGTTCGATCCATGAGGGGCGAATTCACGAACTGATTCGTAAACGGCTGGAAGGATTTCGTAACGGCCTCCAGCCAGCGCTTTTGCCGTGAAAGGGCCACCCCTGAACAATAGAGCGCCTCATCGTTCTTCGCGAACGAGGGGAAGCGAAGCAGGAGATCCCGCATGCGGGTATCCGCAGCCGGATAGTCCTCGGCCTTCATGCTCAGCAACCCGAGTTGCAGCAGACTGTCGGGACACAAGGCATTCAGGGGTGCCTGCTCGACCACGTAGTTGAAGTTCCTCGCGGCGTCCTGATCCCGGTTTTCCTTCAGGGCTATCCACCCCAGATAATATTCAGCGGAAACCCTTTCAATCGAATTCGAGTAGGCGTTGACCAGTTGCTTCAGCGTGGCATTGGCCGTCTTGATCTCTTTCGCCTCGTACTGCAATCGACCCAACTCCGACAGGGCCATCGGCCTGTGTTCGCTCCCCGGGTAGCCTGATGCAAGTTTGCCAAGATGTTCCACGGCGAGCGCGGCATTGTTCAACTGCTGGGCCGACAGCGCCATTTCCAGCAGCGCGGTATCCACATTCGGCTCCGCGGACTGCGACTGCTGCACAAACAGGGTCAGGTTCGTGAGCGCCTCACGCCAGTGCGACAACCTGAAATGCGAGTCTCCAACGATGAACGGCAACTGACTGTAGACTTTGCCCTGTGGTTTTCGGGCGGCAAGCGGCTCCGCACTTTGCAGCGCCTCACCCCACTGCCTCTTTCGATACAGGATCTGCGACACCCGTAACACCGCCGCATCGGCATTCGGGTCCGACGCGAACAGCCGAATGAACTCGCGGTAGATCGGGAGCGCGGAATCCAGAAGCGGCGGAGTGCGGAGGTACTGGTTCTCCGCGTGAAGGAACAGGACTTCATTCATAAAGAGCGTCGCGGCATTCGTGCCGGTCATGAGGAGAAAGCGACCCGAGTAGGCCTGACTGTCGTCAAACTGCCTGATGTAATGCAGGCCCATGGCGTGAAGCCGGATGACATCAAGCAGCCGCTCATCCCTGGGGTTGAGCCGTTCAATCTCGGTGAATAGTCCGCCGGCCTTGTCGTATTTCTGCTGGGCCATCAACGCCACGGCACAGTCAAAGAGCAGGTCAGGCACCATGGCGGACTTTTCCGCCCGGAAACGCGGCAACTGGCTGGACAGAATTTTCTCAGCCTCCGCAAAGTGGTTCTGACGGGAGTAAGTCCTGGCCAGCCAGAGGGTGGCGTCTGCGGCAACGGCATTGGTCGCCTGGCTCAGTGACAGGAGAATAGGACTCGCGGCCCCGTAGTCTTTCTTCTCAAGCGCAGCCCGACCCGCCAGCAACCTTGCCTCGGGGGCAAATCCGCCCTGCGGCTGAAGGCTAGTGGATTTTCCAAGGGCAAAGAGGGCCTCATCGTACTTCTTTAGCTGGAAGTTCGAGTAACCCAGGCGGTAATAGGCCTCTGCGGCAAACGCGCCGGTCTCGTTCGTTGCCGCCGCCGAATACTGTTCCGCCGCCTTCTCCATCCTGCCGGTTACCCGCAGGGTTTCGCCCATAAGAAAAGCCGTCCTGGCCTGGAGCGGCGATCCCTGCGCAAGGGGCGAAAGCCAGGTGAGCGTTGCGAGGGCGTCGTCAAATTGTCCGAGTTGAAACCGCGCATACGCGCTCTGATAACCGACGCGCACCATCCTGGGCCCCTTGGATTCGGCCTTGATAAAACGTTCCGCCGCACTGAGGGTGTTGGTCCACTTGCCCTGCTG
>Ga0194063_10001561_pt1 | contig 14803 bp, 19 predicted proteins | sample SepL3720m_MetaG_FD_155459 | JGI IMG/M metagenome (GOLD analysis project Ga0194063, IMG submission 155459) | Anoxic zone freshwater microbial communities from boreal shield lake in IISD Experimental Lakes Area, Ontario, Canada - Sep2016-L373-20m | ecosystem: Environmental > Aquatic > Freshwater... | reverse complement strand
CGGATATACCATAGAAACAGTAGAAGCCCGCCAGAATCATTAACAACTAATTCACGAGGGGCAAGATATGAAACAATCTAACAAAAAGATATTATTTTTCGCACTTATAACCACATTATTCACCAGCGTGGTTGGGTCAATGAGCGTATATGCAGCAACTTCACCAACGCTAGGCACAGTTGGTAGTTATTCCGTATTGGGTCATACAACAGTGACAAATACTGGCGCTACTACCATGCCCGGCGATCTAGGAATTAGTATCGGCGGGTCACCAGTTGGCTTCCCTCCTGGAATCGTCGGCCCATCTGGCACAGTTCGTAATGCTGGAGATTCATTGGCAGCTCAAAACGCCAACACGGCAGCGTTCGGCTACCTGGACCAAGGTTGTACTGTCACTTACGCAGGCACCAAAGACTTGGTCGGCGAAAACCTAGTAGCAGGCGTTTACTGTGCTGATGCGTTTGAATTATCGGGTACACTTACGCTCAATGGAACTGGCGTATGGATATTCAAATCAGCCTCAACACTGATTACTTCAGGAGAAGCTAATGTCGTTGGTGGTAGCGCTTGCGATGTATGGTGGCGAGTAGTTAGCTCTGCAACACTTGGAACTAATACATCACTAACTGGTAATATCCTGGCCCTAGCATCTATTAGTCTAGAAACTGGAGCTAATCTAGATGGACGAGCGTTGGCCCAAACCGGAGCAGTTACAATGGACGACAACACATTTGGTGGATTGACCTGCCTAACCACACCGTCATATGTCACACCTTCTCCTACCCCGGAAACTATTACGCCCAAATTGCCAAACACAGGTTATACATCTAATATCAGCGTCACAAGTTTATTGGCTATCGGCATTTCTGTCAGCATCATCACCGCCCTAGCAATAAGCATAATTGCTAGTAAAAAACATATCGTTTAGATAAATACCTATGAAGCCACGGAATAAACGCACCAAGAAATACTGGCAAACTTTATTTCAACGCATGATATTAATTAGTGTAATTTTATTATTGCCAATTATTTTTACTACTTTGGGCACAACTAATCATCAGCTGATTCCCCGAACTGAATCGGTAGCCAATCAGTCCATGATAGCCAGTAAAACACCAGAAACAAATATTGATCTACCAGTACAACTAAAAATACCAGTGATTGGCGTTGATACCGTAATCAGATACTCTGGGCTAACGGCTGATGGCGCAATGGCGATAGATAGCAACCCGAACGAAGTTGCTTGGTACCAATTAGGTTCACGCCCAGGCGAAATTGGCAGTGCTGTAATCGCCGGACATTACGGATGGACATTTGGCGTAGCGGCAGTTTTTAATGGTCTAAAAACTCTGGGTGTAGGTGATAAAATTTCAGTCACCACCAATAACGGGACCACCATTGATTTTATCGTTCATGACATTAAAAGGTATGACCCGAATGCCGATGCATCAGATATATTTAAATCCTATGATGGTAAATCACATCTTAATTTAATAACTTGTGATGGTAGTTGGGATAACGAAAGACAAACCTATTCAGATAGGCTTGTGATATTTGCCGACAAAGATATAGACAAATAATTATATGCTACAATTAATTTAGTAACCATAAACAAATTAAAAACAAGGAGAAAATATGGATTATAGTGATTATTACTCAACCTATACTACAACCACGTTGAGTAGTGGCGACGTAGCAGCAGCAGGAACAATATTTATGACAATGATGATTTTTGCAATCATCGGTGGATTGATTGCATATGCAATCACATCATACCTGACCAGCCGCATCTTTAAAAAAGCCGGCGTAAAAGAAAGTATTGCCTGGATACCAATCTACAGCACATGGAAAATGTTAGAATTAGGCGACCAAAAAGGCTATTGGGCACCACTAATGCTAGTCCCATTTGTCAACATCGCCAGCATTATATTCTACTATATTGCCCTATACCACATCGGTAAAAAATTCGGCAAAGAAGATTGGTTCGTAGCACTAGCTATATTTGTATCACCAGTATGGTTCATCATACTAGGCTTTGATAAATCTGTTTGGAATGGTGGTAGCGCAGCTACAGCCCCAGCTCCATCATACGTTCCACCAGTTCAGCCGATTGCAGACAATGTAATAGCAGAACCTACTGTCGCAGAAACACCTGAACCAACACCTGATTCTAGCAACGAACAATAGATTCTAGACCAATCTAATAATAACCCTGACAATTTGTTGGGGTTATTATATTGCGCAAAGCACAAGCATTACTATACAATAGGTGTAAATATGAGTGGGAATAATGAAAACTTTACAAAGTTCAGACGAGTAACGGACTATTTAACGGTCGCGCAAATCTTTTTGCAAGACAACTTTTTATTGGACCGCCCCCTAACGGCGACCGATATCAAACCTAGATTGCTAGGTCATTGGGGGTCTGGCCCAGGCGTCAACCTAGCCTATGCCCATCTAAACAAATTGATTAAAAAATATGGCCAAGAAATGATGTTCGTCCTGGGGCCAGGCCATGCTTTTCCTGCATTACAAGCCAACCTATTCGTTGAGGGGTCACTGGCTGAATTTTATCCTCAGGCAACTCACGACTATGCTGGTATAGAATACATTTGCAAAAACTTTAGTTGGCCGTATGGATTCCCTAGCCACTCTAATCCTGGTACACCTGGCGTCATATTAGAAGGTGGCGAATTAGGCTATTCACTATCTACAGCTTACGGTGCGGCGCTAGACAACCCTAATATGATAGTCGCCTGCCTAGTTGGTGACGGTGAAGCCGAAACAGGTCCAGCTGCCGCTAGCTGGCACCTGAACAAATTAGTCGATCCTAAAACTAACGGTACAGTTCTACCTATATTGCATTTAAACGGCTATAAAATCTCTGCCCCAACCGTATTCGGACGTATGAGCGACGATGAGCTAAAGGCGCTATTCTGGGGCTACGGCTATGAACCGCGGATAGTTAGCGGAAATAATCTAGACCAACAGATGGAAGAAACTTTGGATTGGGCGCACCAGACAATTTGGAATATCAAAAAATCATCCGAACCGATAACTGCACCTAGAATGCCAATGATTATCATGCGCACCCTCAAAGGCTGGGGTGGAGTCAAAGAATTGAAAGGCCAACGAGTTGAAGGCAACTGCCTGTCACATCAAGTTGTATTAACCGATGCCAAAACCGATCCAGAACAACTAAAATTATTGGAAGAATGGCTGCGATCTTATAAATTCAACGAATTATTCGACCGCGAGCGTGGATTTGGTGATTTTGTTGACAATATTCTACCTAACAAAAGCCAATTGATGGGTCTCAGCCCTCACGCGCACGGTGGCGATGCAGTTTATAAACCCCTAAAACTACCGACCGTTGAGCAATTCGCCGTTGAGACCGGTTCAACCGGTAGCAGCATGATTCAAACTGGCAAATATCTCAATGAAGTATTTAAACTGAACAAAAACAACCGTAATTTCCGATTCATGTCACCGGATGAAACTTATTCCAATAAATTAGATGCTATTTTTGAGAATACCAAACGTGCCTGGGTATGGCCGATTGAATCTTGGGATAAAGATATGGCGGCTGATGGCCGTGCAATGGAGATGTTGTCCGAACACAACCTCCAAGGGTTAACTCAAGGCTATGTATTAACCGGGCGACATGCTGTATTTGCCAGCTACGAGGCTTTCGTCCAAGTAGTTGCCAGCATGATGGATCAATATGCAAAATTTTTGAAACACACATTTGATTTCCCATGGCGTGGCAAATTCCCATCATTCAATTACATTCTAACCAGTAGCGGTTGGCGCCAGGATCACAACGGGTTTAGCCACCAAAACCCAGGATTTATCGATGGCGTGTTGCAACGTCACGGTGATTTCGTTGATGTATACTTCCCCGCCGACGTTAACAGCACTCTGATTGTAATGGAGCGAATGTTAACTGCCACAAAACAAATCAACGTTGTAGTTGCTGGTAAAACTCCTGAACCACAGTGGTTGACACCACAATTGGCCCGCCAACAATTACAAACCGGATTAATGACATGGGATTTTGCTAGTGATGAGAACCCTGACGTTGTCCTAGCTGGTATCGGTGATTATCCAACCAAAGAAACATTGGCGGCAATTGACCTGACCAAATCTGAAATGCCAGATGTAAGATTACGATTCGTTAATATTAGCTCGCTAACAGCTAGCGGATTCGGCCAAGGCAAAAACCACATAGATGAAGCTGAATTCAACCAACAGTTTACAACCGATAAGCCCGTCATATTCAACTTTCATGGCTACCCGGAAACTCTAAAATCAATCCTATTCAACTATGCCACCGACGCTAGTAGATTTGATATTCGTGGGTATATTGAATGCGGCAGCACAACGACGCCATTTGATATGCATGTCCGTAACAAAACTAGCCGCTATCACCTAGTCATGGCAATATTTGAGCTGCTAGCTAAAAACAAGGTTATTCAATACGAAGATGCACAGAGAGCGATTAGAAAATACCAACAGAAAATTGACATCAACACTGATTACATCAAACAATATGGCGTAGACATGCCCGAAATTGATGACTGGAAATGGAACAAGCGTTAAATTAACTGATAATTTCAATTCGAGCGTTTGGATATTCAGGAACATCAACAAAGTTTTTTGCAGGCATACCTATTTTCATGGCATTTATCATACAACCAACACCAGCATGGCTGACAACCAATGTGTTGCCAGGCAATAATTTAATTTCGTTGAAACTTTTCATAACGCGTTCTTGGAATTTATTTACGTCCTCAGCACCATCAACTGATAGCATCTGACGATTAGTTATATCTCGGCGCGGCTTACCCGATAATATCCCACAATCAATCTCAACCAATCTATGATCATATTGAATCTTGGCCTGGTCAAAATCTATAACACCAGCAATTATCTTGGCCGTGTCAACTGCACGTTCACAGGTAGAGGAAATAATACGATCAATAATAATATTGTTTATATCAAACTTCTCACCTGCCGATTTAGCTTGTAATCTACCGTTTTCAGTAATCTTAGCTTCGGGCCAACTAAAAAGGTTGTCAGCATTTGCTTCGCTCTCACCATGACGGATAAAATAAATCATATTCACAGTATAACATCCTACTTTGCCAAGGCTTTGTAAAATCTTTGCAAAGTAGGATGTTATGATATTTATATGACAATTAATAACTTAGAATTATATTCAGCTCAAACCAAAAAAACAGCCCAGAAAATATTAGACCAAACTAATTTGATCCAAATCCTATCAAAATATGGCGAAGTCGTAATTGGTGGAAGTTTCAAATATGATTTAATGTGGGGCGATGCCAAATGGTTGCCAGATTGGCTGACACAAGGTAAATTTAACCGCGAACAATTGCTAGATATCATACATGATCACATCTCTACTGTTGGGGCAAGGTACAAAGGAACTGTTCGTGAGTATTCGGTAGTCAACGAGGCATTCAGCCGCAAACTATTAACTGGCGGCAACCACGATTGGTGGGGAGATAACCTGGGCTATTACGAATACATTGACAAATCATTTATCTGGGCCCGCGAGGCCGACCCGAATGCGGTTCTAATCCTAAATGATTTTGGTAATGAAACCGAGGGTGAAATATCCAATTCAATGTATGACTATATCAAGGATGCCAAATCACGTGGAATCCCAATCGACGCTCTCGGCATGCAAATGCATATCAGTGGCACAAATTATCCGTCACGCGAGAAAGTCGTGGCCAATATGAAACGATTCGCCGATATAGGCGTCAAGGTTTATGTTACCGAGTTTGACGTAAATATGAGCGGCGTACGCGGTGGATTAAAACACCGAGGACAACTTCAGGCCCAAATATATAGCGATATGTTGGGCGCTTGTTTAGAAGTTGGGCCATCTATATGTCCAAACTTTGGGTTCCTAGGTCTGATTGACCGCCAAAGTTGGTATAACGGATTAGGTATACACGACGCTGACCCATTAATGTTCAATGATAACTACACGCCAAAGCCCGCGTTTTATGCGGTACGAGATACATTAGCAAAACCTTGATATTGTATCAACAGGGGTAATGGTGTATACTTTGTCGGTAAATACATGGGCCAGTAACTCAGCTGGTTAGAGTGTCTGCCTCTTAAGCAGAATGTCGTGGGTTCAAGTCCCACCTGGCCCTCCAAATAAAATAACCCATCTGCAAGGATAGGTTATTTTATTTGGAAGCGACCAGCTGTGACTTGATTCCACGACTCACGCTGAAAGCGTGGTAGTCGTGGGTCGCGAAGTGCAGTGAAATAAAAATGTGTTTACATATTTTTATAAACAAACGGAGGAGCCGAAGGTGATAGTCCCACCTGGCCCTCCACAAAAATCACCTGACCTTTTTGGTCGGGCGTTTTTTGTAGTCGGGACCAGGCGGGACTTGCAGCCACGACATATCGAAGAATGTTGTGGGTGAGAACTGCCGGTGGCAGTTCGCAAGGAAACCTTCCGATGGCAACTAGTTTGCCAATCGCGAAGTTTCGGGGTCGCGGAACGTGACCAAGTCCCACCTGCCCTAACATATCCATTTCTTTGTTATAATTAAAACAAACATAATAATTTGGGAGTCAAATATGAAGAATATACTTATTACAGGAGTTTCTAGAGGGATTGGTCGCAAGCTAGCGTGTCATTTCCATGGTCTGGGTTGCCATATTTATGGAGGTTATAAATGGTCGGAAAATTATGCAGACGAAGAATCACTGGCAAATAGCCTCGCAGAGGAAATTTCAAACTTAACATTGTTACCTTATGATTTAGCAGATAGAGATGACATAAAATCTTTGGTCAAAGAACTAAAAGATATACAACTAGACGGTATTATTAACAATGCAGGTGAGTTTCTTGAAAATAACTTTTCTAATTTGAATATCGACAATTGGGACAGAAGCATCGCTGTCCACATGACAGCACCACTATTATTAGCACATGGCTTACAGGATAATTTAAAGGATAACTCTAGTATTGTGAACATTTCTAGTACTGACGCCTACTACGCTGCGTATGACGATATTGGGTATGCCGCGAGCAAAGCTGGCCTAATAAACATAACAAAGAGCATGGCTGCTGCATTGGCTAATAGAAAAATTCGCGTTAATGCTATTGCCCCAGGCTGGGTCAATACTGCGATGGCCGAAACTGCTGACGTAGGCGAGTACGCTGCTTTCCAGACCCCGTTAGGAAGAGATGCCACAACACAAGAAATCGCATACGCGGCCGAATTTCTCATTTCGGATAAATCATCATTTATTAACAGTACTGTCATCAATGTTGATGGTGGCTATTCCAGCACTGATTATGTAGTGAAAAAAGAGTCCGAAAATCGATCTTAACTTTAATGCTATAATATACAAAATATGAAAGAGATATTAGGCATAATAGCCATCGTGTTGACGTTCACTGGATATATACCATATATCCGAGATACGCTAAGGCACAAAACAACACCACATGCGTATTCATGGTTCATATGGGGTATTGTGACCGCAATAGCTTTCGGCCTGCAAGTAGTTAATCAAGGTGGCTTTGGGTCATTCGTGACACTAGCTGCTGCCATAGTTTGTATGTTTATATTTGTCCTGGCTGTACGACAAGGCAAAAATAATATAACAAAATCCGATACGGTTTTCTTGATTATGGCCTCTGTGGCTCTGATTCTATGGCTACTGGCGAAACAACCTGTTCTGTCTGTAATCCTAGTGACAGCGATTGACCTATTAGGCTTTATACCAACTATACGAAAATCCTGGAGCAAACCGTATGAAGAAACGATGGTCAGTTATTTTATTAACTTTATCCGTTTTAGCCTAGCAACGTTCGCCTTGTACCAACTCAATTTCTTGACCGGCCTGTACCCTGTAACAATGATTGCAATAAATGGTGCATTTGCCCTATTCCTGATTATTAGGCGACGACAGATGCAACATAAAACCAAAAGATAATTTTACAAGATATCTCTGTTTATTGTTATAGTTAATATATGACTGCTGAACAAAAACCACTGCGAGAAGGAAATTGGGGCGACCAAATAGAATGGGAGTTTTTCGCTAGTGAATCAGAACCACCAACCGAACTGACCACGGCTGTATTTTGTGTAGCGATTGATCCTGCCGGCAAAGTTGTCTTGGCAAGGTCCAAACGAGGCTGGGGGCTAATAGGTGGGCATATAGAAGATGGCGAGTCACCGATTGAAGCACTAATACGAGAATCCCAGGAAGAAGGTGGCTTCACACCCGATAGCCCAAAAATGTTCGCTTATAAAAAAGTAACATCTAGCCAACCAATCGAACACCAAAAACCCGGCAGACAATATCCATACCCTATCAGTTACCTAGTTTATTATTGGGCAACTACAAAATCACCGATTGTAAAACCCTACGGAGCGGAGATAATAGAATCGGCTAGTTTCACATTGCCAGAAATAAAATCATTCGAAGGGCTCGATATGCCAATAGTTGAGTTGGGTTATGAAGCGTTTTTAAAAAATAAAAAACTCCCAACTGCTATACTGACATCATGAATGAATTCCTAAATAATACACCCGAAAATAACGAAACACTAAATCCCAGCCAAGAAATAGCCGATAAACTTCGAGATATTTTTGACCCAGAAACATGTGATGAAATCGCTGAAATGGAATTTGAAGATGCCCTGGAAGCCGCTTATGGCTACCTAATTCAGGCCGGTCTAGACGCTGATGAAATATTATCTGAATTCATGGACGAACCCGAACAATCTACCGAGGATTAAATAATACTAGTTAAGACCAGAACTGTCAGAACTGCTGCCAACCCGATTCGATACCAACCGAAAGCTTTCAGACCATTATTTGAAATAAATTTTATAAAGAAACTAACTGCCAATATACCGGCAACAAATGATGCAATATTGCCCACCAAGACAACCGCCATATTATTACTAATAAATTCAAATCCCCCATCCAACAAAGTTTTAAAACTAGCACCAGCAATTATTGGGATTGCCAACAGAAAGCTGAATTCAGCAGCCCGCGCAGCGGATAGGTTTGAACGTAGGCCAGCCAATATTGTGATGCCAGAACGCGAAGTCCCAGGTATGAATGCCAGCGCCTGAGCAATACCCATCGCAGCAGTCGCACGCCAACCGACAGATTTTTCAATCTCACGGTTATCTGCCGTCTTTTTCTCCCGACCGACTAATATCATCGGGATACCAATAATCACCAACATCGCAATAACCACCCAAATCATACTATTCAGCCACTCTATCTGAGATTTTAATAATATACCGATTGCAATGGCTGGGATAGTTGCCAATATAACCTTGGCTAATAATCTCCATTCTGAACCTGCAAAAATCCTAACAACAATTGACCAAATCCGTTTGCGATAGAAAATAACCAACGCTAGTAACGTGCCCAAATTTAATAGAACATCAAAAGTGAACGCGCTGCTAACACCCAACAAATGGCTGGTAATAACCAAATGGCCAGAACTGCTAATAGGAATAAATTCCGTTACCCCCTGTACCAGACCTAATACAATCGCATCAATAATAGACATTAACACTATTTTAGCAGATTTTGTTGATTTTAGAATGTAAGCTTTTCACCATATTATTTACACTAATAATAGCCAAAACCCGGAATAGCATGTTATAATTACCCCTGATACGCACCCGTAGCTCAGTGGATAGAGTACTTGGCTTCGAACCAAGGGGTCGTAGGTTCAAATCCTGCCGGGTGTACCAATAATAACGACTCATAACCTATGAGTCTTTTTTATTGCTATAATGGTTATGCATGGAAATCAAAACAGGCGTTTTATTAGCAGACTACACCACTATGAAAATAGGCGGCGTGGCTAGATTCATGGCTGAAGTGTTAACCCCCACAGATGTAGCGACAATTTGCAAAAATGCCAAATCCCAAACCCTGCCAATATTCGTCATTGGCGGTGGCAGTAACCTAATTGCCCATGACGAAGGTTTTAATGGGGTTATAATTCACATCGGTATCCCTGGTTTTGAAATAGTATCAGATGATGACAACTCAACTACTATTAGAATCGGCGCTGGAGAAAACTGGGATTCAATCGTCAAACGTTCAACCGATATGAACTTATCTGGCGTTGAGGCAATGTCAGGAATACCTGGCACTACCGGCGCAGCTCCAATCCAAAATATAGGTGCCTACGGTCAAGAAATATCCGACACGTTACAATCATTAGGAGCCTACGACACAGCAACCGACCAATTTGTAACATTGCAAAAAGCCGATTGCAAATTCGCCTATCGCCACAGCATATTCCGTGGCGAATCCATCGGCCGATACATAGTAACTTCCATAACTTTGAAACTATCTAAATCACCACCAACCGCACCGTTCTACGACTCATTGCAAAAATATCTAGATACAAATGGAATTTCAGATTATACCTCACAAACAATCCGTGATGCTGTATTGAAAATACGCGAGACTAAGCTCCCCGACCCCAATGTCCTAGCAAATAGTGGGTCTTTTTTCAAAAACGCAATTATCAGCCAAAAACAACTAGACGAACTACGAGCTATCGACCCAGACGCACCTAGTTTTGCAATGCCCGACGGCAGATACAAGGTCCCGACCGGCTGGTTAATAGAAAACGCTGGTCTAAAAGGCAAAATCTTACACGGTATGCACGTATATGATAAAAACGCACTAGTATTAGTCAACGAATCAGCCGCATCTTACAGCGACCTGGCGAATGCTCGCAATGAAATAATCAAAAAGATTTATGACGAATTTGATATCACAATAGAACAAGAACCACTAGAGATCAATTAGCCTCCACACTTGCGATTTTACCCCAAAAACCTTATGCTAATAGCATGAAGCTTCGCGGATTTACTATTATAGAAATAATAATCGTCATCACTGTGATGGGAATATTATTGACACTAGGCATAGTCAATCTCAGCAGCAGCCAAGCCAACGCTCGCGATGCTGAACGCAAAGGTGATCTCGAAGGTATTGCTATGTATTTGGAGACTTTTTATACCTCTGGGTCTGATAATAGCCTGTCACGAGGGCGATACCCATCTATAGCCGAGATGATCGGCTATAACAACCAAACCAAAACTTTACGAGATATAGACCCGCGATTATTGCGAGCGCCCGGTCCTGACGAGGACACATCACTAATAGCATCACCGCCAGACTACCTTAACACAAAAGACAAATATTTTTATACCCCGATGACGTCGTCAGGCCTTTGCAACACCATCAATGACGTATGCACACATTTTGAACTCTGGAGTTATAGCGAAACAAACCCTTATAAAGGGATAAACATATCGAGCAAAAATCAATGAAAAAAACTGCCACAACGAATGGGTTTACAACAGTAGAGTTACTAGTTACACTATTTGTTGCTGTTGCATTTTTGATGTCCGGCTACCAACTATATAGTATGATTATTAATGACGGCGGTGAAGTACGCGCACGGGCAAAGGCTAGCAATGTAGCATATAAATATCTGCAACAAAAACAACTACAGGTTTTAGCATCTACAAACTGCAACGCTGTTGGTATTACTCAAATCCCAATTGCAGCAGACGACCAACCTTCCACATCAATCACCTATGAAGTTTTATGCCCATACGCACCACAAATTAATACAATATCAAAAATCCTAATAAAAGTTAACTACAGCTATAATGGCGCAAAAACCGTAACAAACTCAACATATGTATATCATGACCAGGATAAATAAATCACTTGCATTCACTATCGTTGAATTGGTCATTGTTGCACCAATTGTTATATTAGTTATCGGCACGTTTATATTAGCTGCTGTTACAATGACTGGTGACGTAATGGCAACCAGGGCGTCAAATTTATTAACGTTTAATATACAAGACACATTAAATCGTATTCAAAATGAGGCCAGAGTGAGCAATGCACTTAGCCCCAGTTATAGTTATATCTATTCGCCACAGAGTGATGACGATATCCAAAATAGCATTAACGATGGAAAAGCGCTTACATTATCCGTCTATGGCATGACCGCCGATCCAACAGCCTCAATTAGCGACGTAGCACTACCCTACCGACCAACACAGGCGATGACAGGATTTGGGTGTATTGATTCAAGCGGTCAAAACATAGGTATTTTCAATATTGTATATTTTAAAAAATCAGATGGAGCATTGTGGCGACGGGTTATTGGTGATAATCCTTGCGACGACTACCCTGCATGGCCGAAACCAAGCTGCCCAGCTGATAAAATGAACTTGGGAAGTTACGATATTCAAGGTTATAGACCTACAACTGTAACATTTCACGTCTGCCAATCTACTGACCTGAAACTAGTCGACGGTGTCACGGATTTTTCATTAACATATCACTCTGACACCTCTGCCACTATCAAAATAACCGCAAAACAAACAATCGCTGGACGTGAGATCAATCAGTCTGGCACGATTACTATCTACTCTGCAAAATAACTACCTAAAATGCTTGTGTTTACAACAACATAGTAGTATATTAAAGGCATATAATTAAAATTACATTAGGGGGTAAATCTAAATGAGTAAATCAATCAAGAATAAAGGGTTCACAATCGTAGAGCTGTTAGTAGTCATCGTCGTCATCGGCATCTTGGCTGCTATCACTATCGTTTCTTATGGTGGCGTAACAGCAAAGGCAAATCAAGCAAAAGCGGATTCAGCTGCTAGCGATTTAATGTCTAAAATATTAATATATCGAGCAGAAACAGGTAATTACCCAGCTGCTGTGTCTGACCTAGCCACACCTACGACAGCCACATATTATTATGTCAATCCTTCTGGCATAACTACAGCTTACACCAAAGCAGCGGCACCATGTGCAACCACTGGATTCACAGCACAAGCAACAGTAGTAGCAACAGCAACAACTGCAGCTTTTACTAGCCCTGTTCTGAAATCAAGCGACTGCGCAAACTAAAATAATAACACCTAAAGTCCATAAATAACGCCCATCAAAAAGATGGGTGTTATTATTTTATATATCTTTTTAGTTATGATTAGCTAGGGATAGGTCTATTTTATTAGCAATCTGTGCCATATCCGCCGCAACTAGCCCGCGTGTAGTGACGGCTGGTGTACCTAGGCGAATGCCACTAGGACGGAATGGTGGTAATGTGTCATCAGGAATACTATTCGCATTGACCGTAATGCCAGCTCTTTCCAATAACCCCTCAGCTGTTTTACCATCAATTCCACGACTGCTAATCACATCGACCAATATGATGTGATTATCTGTGCCACCTGTAATCAGTTTAAAACCGCGTTTTTTTAACTCATCGGCCAGCGCTGCTGCGTTATCTATCACCTGCTGGGCATACAAATTGAATTCAGGTTGCATCGCCTCGTATAGACATACGGCTTTGGCAGCGATTGTATTCATCAACGGACCGCCCTGAGTCCCTGGGAACACTGCCCTATCAATCAACGTCGGGATATTCGCAATTGTCCGTTCGGGTGCCCGCAATGGGTCGCTAACAGTGCCACGGGACAATATCATACCACCACGAGGACCACGCAAAGTTTTATGCGTTGTCATTGTCATGACATGGAATCCATAGTCTAATGGGTTCTCAGCGACACCACCAGCAATCAACCCTGCCATATGCGCCATATCCGCCACTAATAATGCTCCTAACTCATTACCTATATCTACAAACTTTTCATAATCTAAACTACGCGGATAGGCACTAAATCCAGCAATAATTAGTTTTGGTTTATGTTTCAGCGCTAATTCGCGCAGACCATCATAATCAATCTCGCCTGTCGCGATATCCTTCATCCCATAACGAATGAAATTGTATAGATGGGCACTGCGAGTTACTGGAGCGCCGTGAGTTAGATGACCACCATGGCCCAGGTCCATCGCCAGAACCGTGTCACCAGGCTCTAGCCAGGCAAAATATACCGCCTCGTTAGCCGATGCGCCTGAATGTGGCTGTACGTTAGCGTGGTCGGCGTGAAATATCTGTTTGGCGCGGTCAATCGCCAATTGTTCCACCTGATCGGTAAATTCCTGCCCACCATAATAACGTCGCCCAGGATAACCTTCGCAGTATTTGTTCGTGAATACACTGCCCAGCGCCGCCCGAACATCATCACTAACGTAATTCTCGCTAGGTATCAGCTCCGTGACAGTTTTCTGCCGTTTTTCCTCACCTGCAATCAAATCCGCAATCTGTTTATCTATCATATCTATATTTCCTAAACCACCATTATAACACTTTGAGAATGGTAAATTTTGTAGCCTTTTCCACTTGTCACTATATCATGAGTGATATATCATAAGTAATATGACTAATGAAGATTACAAACTTAAAATCGGAACATTAATACAAGAGGCTAGACAATCACGGGGATTAACACAGTCCCAACTAGCCGAAGCCCTGAGCACCAGCCAAAGTGCCATAAACCGTATAGAAAAAGGCGGACAAAATATCAGCCTTGAGATGCTAGCTCGTATCAGTGACGTCCTATCTAGCGAGATAATCAGCCTGAATAAACCTGGCAAAATCAACTTTCGCATCAACGGTGGCAAAAAACTATCTGGCGAAATAGAGGTTAAAACCAGCAAAAACGCCGCAGTCGGCCTATTGTGCGCCAGTCTAATCAACCACGGCACCACTACCCTGCGACGAGTTGCGCGCATTGAGGAAGTAAACCGTATCATCGAAGTACTACAGAGTATCGGCGTCAAAGTACGCTGGCTAAACGACCGTAATG
>Ga0194063_10001560_pt1 | contig 14816 bp, 12 predicted proteins | sample SepL3720m_MetaG_FD_155459 | JGI IMG/M metagenome (GOLD analysis project Ga0194063, IMG submission 155459) | Anoxic zone freshwater microbial communities from boreal shield lake in IISD Experimental Lakes Area, Ontario, Canada - Sep2016-L373-20m | ecosystem: Environmental > Aquatic > Freshwater... | reverse complement strand
GGAAAGAAGCGCTCGTGGAAATGGTGCGCCGTGCGTTGTACGCGAGCAAGATTTGCGCCTACGCACAAGGCTTTGCGTTGATGGCGGAAGCGTCGAAGGAAAACAACTGGAACCTCGACCTCGGTGCGATTTCCATGATTTTCAGAGGTGGCTGCATCATTCGCGCAAAGTTCCTGCAGAAGATCAAGGACGCGTACGACAAGGATAAGCAAATCGCAAATCTGATGCTCGATCCGTATTTCCACGCTTCGCTCAACGCCTACAAACAAGCATGGCGCGAAGTGGCTGCTGTGGCTTCGCTGTCTGGTATTCCGGTACCTGCGTTTACGAGTGCACTTTCTTACTACGACAGTTACCGCAGTGCGGTGTTGCCGGCGAACTTGCTCCAGGCGCAACGCGATTATTTCGGCGCGCATACGTTTGAGAGAAACGACAGAGAAGGAATCTTCCATATTGATTGGTTTGGTGATGCAAAATGAGTGGATTTTCAAAGGAAGCAATTAAAGCGGCTTTGACCAAAATGCTTGAAGAGCAGACCGCGCTTCGCGGTGAACTGAAAAAGGTTTTGATTTTGCCACCGGATCACACGCGATGCCAGTCGGGCGCAGGCCTGATTACGGCGATGCTTTGGAACCTGTTGGGCGCCGCGCAAGGGCGTTGTGAGGTGGACATCATGCCTGCACTTGGCACCCACGTGCGCATGAGTCCAGAAGAAGTGGCAGAATTTTTTGGCACGGAGATTCCGTATGAGAAATTCCTCGAACACGACTGGAAACACGACGTGGTCAAAATCGGCGAAGTCCCAGGGTCATTTGTCTCGGAGATTTCGGAAGGATTGATTACACACGCCATTGACGTCGAGGTCAACAAACGTTTACTCGACTCCTCTTATGACCTGATCGTTTCGGTCGGCCAAGTGGTGCCGCACGAGGTTGTCGGCATGGCCAACTACAGTAAAAACATATTTGTAGGCGTTGGCGGGAGCAATATGATCAACAGCTCTCACATGCTTGGCGCTTTTTACGGCATGGAACGCATCATGGGCAAGGACTTTTCGCCTGTGCGCAAGGTGTTTGACTATGCCGAGGAGCATTTTATTCAGTCTATGCCGCTTGTCTACATCCTTACCGTCACGACGACGGAGGGCACTGACACGACGGTTGAGGGTCTGTATATCGGTCGCGAACGCGCTTTGTTTGAGGCGGCGGTCAAACGCAGTCAGGAAAAGAACCTTAACTACCTCGAGACGCGCCCCAAAAAGATGGTCGTCTACCTCGACGAGAAGGAATTCAAGAGCACCTGGCTCGGCAACAAATCCATTTACCGCACCCGCATGGCCATCGCGGACGGCGGGGAACTCATCGTACTCGCACCAGGGGTGTTGCGCTTTGGCGAAGACATGGAAAACGACCGCTTGATTCGCAAATACGGCTACGTCGGGCGCCTCAAAGTGCTTGATTTGGTAGATGAAAACGAAGATCTGCAGAAAAATCTGTCGGTCGCAGCACATTTGATTCATGGTTCGTCGGACGGGCGTTTTTCGATCACATATGCGGTGAAACACCTCACGCGCGAAGAAGTCGAGGGCGCGTCTTTCCGTTATGCCGACTATGATGCAATGGCGGCGCGCTACGCGAACTTGAAAGATGGCTGGAACACATTGCCAGACGGCGAGGAAGTTTACTACATCAGCAACCCGGCCCTAGGACTTTGGGCAGCGAAATAGGAGGGTGAGAATCATGGAAAAAGTATTGGATCGAGCAATTATCGGGATTCCAATGGGTGACCCGGCAGGAATCGGACCAGAAATTGTGGTCAAGGCATTGGTAAATCGGCACATGTACGAAATCAGCAAACCCCTCGTGGTGGGCAGTGTGCATGCGTTTCAACGCATCGCTAAGATTCTTGGTTCTACGGTTGCGTTTCACGAAATCACACACCCAGATGACGGGCTATATGTGCACGGTACGATTGATATCATCGACTGCGGCTATGTGAGAGAGAATCTCGAATACGGCAAGGTGCAGGCTTTAGCGGGCCGCGCGGCTTATGAATGCATCGAAGAGGTGACACGCCTTGCGTTGCGCGGAGAAGTGCACGCCATCGCGACCACACCAATCAACAAGGAAGCCATCCGCGCTGCGGAGATTGACTTCATCGGCCACACCGAGATGCTGGAAAGCCTGTCGGGGACCAAGGAACTCTTGACCATGTTTCAAGTGCACACCCTGCGCGTCTTTTTCCTGACGCGACACGTGTCGCTGCGTCGCGCCTGCGATCTCATCACAAAAGAACGAGTTTCTCAATATATCGAGCTATGCTCAAACGCACTGAGAATGCTGGGCGTCCCGAAGCCTTTGCTGGCGGTCGCTGGCTTGAATCCGCACAACGGCGAACACGGCTTATTCGGCAACGAAGAGGACTTGGAAATTGTGCCTGCCGTGCAACAAATGCAGGACGCCGGCTTCAACGTCGTCGGTCCCGTACCGCCGGACTCGGTGTTTCATCAAGCTTTGACCGGTCGCTTTGACGGCGTCTTGTCTCTGTACCATGACCAAGGCCACATCGCGACAAAGACACTGGACTTCGAACGCACCATCGCCCTCACCATCGGGATGCCGTTTTTGCGCACGTCCGTCGACCACGGCACCGCCTTTGACATCGCCGGCCAGGGCATCGCCGCCTCCCTCAGCATGGAGGAGGCCATCCGTCTCGCGGCGGAATACGCAAAGACTTATAAAATGTAAGTGCAATTGGCTCAAAAACCATAAGGAGGGTCTGATAATGAAGATTTTGTACAGTACGACCGCAGTGAGTACGGGAGGCAGAGACGGGCAAGTGCATGTGGAAAACAGCCCACTGGTATTCGAGATGGCACTTCCCCCAGAGCTTGAAGGAAAAAAAGAATTTGGCGCGAACCCTGAGCAACTCTTCGCGGCAGGCTATGCAGCCTGCTTTGGAAGTGCGCTCCAACACGTCATCAAAGCGCACAAACTTGACATTCCTGTGCCGACGGTCCACAACACGGTTGGGATTGGCCGCAATCTACTCGGCGGTTTCTCTTTAGCCGTGGACATCGTTGTCGACTTCAAAGGCGTAGACCAAAAGCTGGCCGACAAAATCGCCGCCGAAGCCCACACGGTCTGCCCGTATTCGAATGCGACCAAAGGCAACATCGACGTTAAGATCTCTGCAAAAGTCATTTGAATGTAAGTGCAACTGGCTTCGCGCGTCGCATTTTGCGCTGACACGCGCCGCAAAAAGACGAGTGTGTTAAAAAGCGGCCCTCTGTTCCTGTTTCCGCGGCAGAGGACCTTTTTTTAACACATTTTTCTCCCTAGAACCTGTGTTTTTAACACATTGCCTTTACCTTCTTGTTTTTAAGCCGAATTGCGAGGTCGTTTTTGGCGTATTTTCATAATTTCTGTGCTTGTATATGGAATTATTTAGGAGGGTGTGTTAAAAAACCAAACTCTAAGGATTTTTTTGTGTTAAAAATCAGGCCTCTGCCGCGGAGATAGGCTTAGAGGCCCCGATTTTAACACACCCTTGACTTTATTGAGGTTTTGGCAGGTGATTTAGGCTTGACACCTGCCATTTCTCCTCCTATAATATAAGTAAATGCTTATACTATAAGCGCGCACTTATGCAACGCGCGCCATATAAGCACTTAAACTAGGAGGAGAAATGAAATGAATGGAACAACTACTATGACTCAAGTGTTTAAAGCCCTTGCCGACGAGAATCGGCTTAAAATAGTGCAACTCTTGTCGCAAGGCACGCTGTGCGCCTGCAAAATTCTAGAAAGTTTTGCGTTTTCACAGCCAGCATTGTCGCAGCACATGAAGGTGCTCATCACGGCAGGTGTTGTGACTGGCGCGCGACAGGGAAACTGGATGCATTATTCATTGAATGAAGAGACAATGGAAGGATTAAAAGTGTTCGTGACCGAAATCCAGAGTGCGGTTGGCGACAGTGGCCAGGATGCAGGCGGATGCGCCCCCGACGCCTGCGGCGGCACGCTCGCGCCCGACGATTGTGGCATCGCCCCAGACGACAGAGGCATCGCGCCCAGTGCGGGCCAGAGCAGCCTGAAGATGGAGTGTGGCGCTGATGTTTGATGCGCTTGACTGGTTGCTAGGGACCATCACAAATGTGCTGAGCGCCGGGCTGACGGCCGCGATCCAAGGGGTCGCAGGGCTGCTGCATTGGGACGCGTCATTCGTGAATTCGAAAGAATTCGCGGGTTCCATCCAGTTTTTCTTTTATGATACGATGAAGATTTTCCTGATGTTGATCGTCATCATCTTCATCGTGTCGATCATTCGGAGCTTTTTCCCGCCCGAAAGGACCAAGCGGTTACTTGGGGAAGGCAAACGGCGCGGCTTTCTCGGCAACATCGCAGCTTCGTTGCTGGGCGTGGTGACGCCGTTTTGCTCGTGTTCGGCGGTGCCGGTATTCATCGGCTTCGTGGAGGCGGGGGTGCCGTTGGGTGTGACCTTTTCCTTTCTCATTGCGTCCCCGATGGTCAACGAAGTTGCAATCATCATGCTATGGGGCTTGTTTGGGTGGGAAATCACACTGCTCTATATCGCGACGGGACTTCTGATTGCGATTTTTGCGGGGTTGTTGATTGGCAAACTCAAGATGGAACGCTTCGTCGAAGGATATGTATACGAAATGAAAATGGGTTCCCTCGAGATTGAAAAGCCCACATGGCAGGAGCGCCTCAAAGATGCGTGGCGTTATGTTTTAGAAATCCTAAAAAAGATCTGGATTTACGTGCTCGTGGGGATTGCGATTGGCGCGGTCATGCACGGTTGGGCGCCCGCGGGCATCTTGGCGCAGTATGCGGGGCGGGACAATCCGTTTGCGGTGTTTGTTGCCGTGCTGATTGGGATTCCGCTCTACTCAAACGCGGCGGGTACGATTCCAATTGTGAGCGAATTGACGCGGCTGGGGATGCCGATTGGAACGGCGTTGGCGTTTATGATGTCGGTGACGGCGCTGAGTTTACCGGAGCTGATTTTGTTGCGACGCGTGCTCAAACCAAGGCTTTTGGCTGTGTTTGTGGGAGTTATGGCAGTGAGTATTGTCATCATCGGGTATATATTTAATTTTGTGATTCGATAAAAAGAGAGGATTTGAGGACATGAACATCAAAATTTTAGGTTCGGGTTGTGCCAGTTGCAAGAAGCTGCAAGCGCTGACAGAGGGCGTGTTGCAGGAGTTGGGCGTGACGGCGGAGGTGGAAAAGGTCGAGGACATGAAGTCCATCATCGGCTACGGGGTCATGCGGACGCCAGCCATCGTCATCGATGAGAAGGTCAAGGCGTTTGGCAGAATTCCAAGCAAGGACGAGATCAAAAAGTATATCATGGAGGCAAAGGGGTAATTTTCATGGAAAACACAAAGCAAGCAAGGCTATCTTTTTTGGACCGGTTTCTAACGCTCTGGATCTTCCTCGCCATGGGCATCGGCGTGCTTGGCGGCTTCCTGTTTCCGCAGGTTGCGCAGTCGCTCAGCACACTTTCCAGTGGGACCATATCCTGGCCAATCGCGATTGGGCTCATTGTGATGATGTACCCGCCGTTGGCGAAGGTCAAGTACGAGGAAATTGGGCAGGTCGTGCGCGACAAAAAAGTCTTCGCATTTTCGCTCATTCAAAACTGGATCATCGGGCCGATTCTGATGTTTGGGCTCGCGATTCTATTCCTGAGCGACAAACCGGAATTCGCTATCGGGCTTGTCATCATCGGGCTGGCGCGCTGCATTGCGATGGTCATCGTCTGGAATTCGCTCGCGCGTGGGGATAGCGAATATGCGGCGGCGTTGGTCGCGTTGAATTCGATTTTTCAAATTCTGCTTTATGCAGCGTACATTTTCATTTTTGTGACTGTGTTGCCAAAACTGCTCGGACTCGCCTGGGGCGGGCAAGCGGTGGATGTTTCCATATGGGAAGTCGCGAAAAGTGTGCTGATTTATCTGGGCATTCCGTTTGCGGCTGGCTTTCTCACACGATTTACCTTGATCCGCATGAAGACGAAAGAGTGGTACGACAACGTCTTCATCCCGAAAATCTCACCGCTGGCGCTCCTTGCGTTGCTTTATACTATTGTGATTATGTTTGTGTCAAAAGGCGAGCAAATCATCAACAACCCGCTTGACGTCGTCCGCATTGCGATTCCGCTCCTCATTTATTTTGCAATCATGTTTTTTGTGAGTTTTTACATGTCTTATCGAGCAGGATTCTCTTACGAGAAAACGGTAACGCTCGCATTCACGGCGGCAAGTAACAATTTTGAGCTTGCCATTGCGGTCGCAGTTGCTGTGTTTGGCATTGCCTCGGATGTGGCCTTCGCGGCGGTCATCGGACCGTTGGTGGAAGTCCCCGTCATGATCGCACTCGTCAACGCAGCGCTATTCTTTAGAAAGAGGTGGAAGAAATGAAGATTTTAATCATTGGCGCAGTCGCCGCAGGTACGTCAGCCGCTGCAAAAGCCCGTCGCAACAGCGAGGAAGCGGAAATCAAGATTTATGAGAAGGACCAGTTCATTTCCTATTCGGGCTGTGGCATGCCCTATTTTCTTGGAGGGCAGGTGGCGCAGGTGGAGGATCTCACCCCGCGCGATCCGGCGTTTTTCAAGGAGAAATACAACGTCGACATCCTCACGCGGCACGAAGTCACGGACATCAACCCCTCAAAAAAGTTTCTTACCGTCAAGAATATGGAGACGGGGGAGGTCTTCGAAGACAGTTATGACAAACTGGTCGTCGCGACTGGCGCAACGTCAATCATCCCCCCAATCAAAGGGTCTGCTGGCGCAAACGTTTTCGCCTTGCGCAACATCAACGATATGATCAAAATCTCTGACTTTATTGCGCGCGCGCAACCGCAAAACGCGGTCATCATCGGTACGGGCTTCATCGGCCTTGAAGTGTGCGAAAGCCTCGTCGCCCGTGGAATTTCAACCACCCTGGTGGAAAAGTTGCCACAAGTGGCGCCAGGACTCGACTCAGAGGTGGCATCGTATGTGCAGGCGCACATAGAAAAACACGGCACCCGCGTCATCACGTCCGCAGAGATTGTAGAAATTGCGTCCGCACAAGTCTCTTTAGCGGACGGCACGCGGCTTTCCGCGGAGCTGGTCATCATGGCGACTGGGGTCCGCCCGGAGGTTTCGCTCGCGAAAGCGGCCGGCATCACACTCGGCGCGACAGGCGCCATCAAGGTGGATGCGGAAATGAAGACGAATTTTCCGGACATTTACGCATGCGGCGATTGCATCGAACAGTTTCAATCGACGACTGGCGCGCCGATCTACCGGCCGCTCGGTTCCACCGCGAACAAAACCGGCAGAATTGCCGGTGACAGCATGACCGGTGGAGACCTTACATTCCAGGGCGTCCTGGGGACGGGGATCTTTCGAATTTTCGGATTGGCTGTCGCGCAAACGGGCCTAACGGAGCGCGAAGCAACCGCACAAGGGTTTGACGTTGTGACTTGCATCAACATCAAACCCAGCAAACCCGAATACATGGGCGGAAAAGAGATGGTGATCAAGGCCGTCGCCGAGCAGGGTTCTGGACGGCTGCTTGGCGCGCAAATCATCGGCGAGGATGGCGTCGACAAACGCATCGATGTGTTTGTGACCGCCATCACCTTTGGGGCGACCGCCGGGGCGCTCGCGCATCTGGACTTGGCGTATGCGCCGCCGTTTTCGACGACCAAGGATCCCGTCATGTACACAGGCATGATTCTCGAAAACGTCCTCCACCGCGGACGCCCTTTGATGACTGCGTCCACGCTCGCCACACTCATCGAAGCGGGGGAGGCAGTCAACCTGATTGACGCGCGCGTCGCAACCCAGTACGCCAAGGAACACATCCGCGGCGCGGAAAGCATCCCGCTCGAAAACCTGCGTGCCGCAGCGGCGGCGCCGCCCGCTCCCACCTCCGACTCTACGCCCGCACCCGCGACCATCCTTGACAAGGAGGCGATTACGGTCACCTACTGCAACAAGGGCGTCACAGGCAACGCCGCCCAAAACATCCTTCTTCATAGCGGGTTCAAGCGCGTCTACAACCTGTCGGGCGGGTTTAAGAATTACAAGAAAACGAAGAAAGTTTAGCGCTTGGTAGGGTTCTTGGCGAGCAAGTCCCTGCGCGGGACTTGCCAGCGAAAAACCCTACCAAGAATCGGTTTTCAACGTCTCCAAAAGTGGCATTTTAGACAATTGCCTTTACCTTTTGCCTTTGTGTTTTGGATAATACATCCTTTTTGCGTAAAAGGGCGATTGGAAGGAGCAAAATCTCACGATTTTGATTGAGCACGGCGTCGCTGGTAGGGAAATTTGCGACCAAGTCCCGCCGTTGGTAGGGTTCTGGGCGAGCAAGTCCCGCGTAGGGACTTGCTCGCCAAAAATCCTACCAGTCACCGCACACTTCACCTCGCCCGCAAAGTTTTAGTTGTGCGAACCCCGAATCTGAGTTAAAATGAGTGCGTAGACGAAATTCCTTGGAGGAGACTAGATTTTGAACAACTTAATGATGGCAGATAGCGTGCTGGCGCAAGTCGAAAAGCCAGCAAGATACACAGGCGGGGAACTGAACAGCATCATGAAAAACGCAAGCGAGGTCGACATCCGCTTTGCGTTTTGTTTTCCGGATTCCTATGAAATTGGAATGTCGCACCTTGGCATGAAAATTCTTTACCATATCCTGAATGAGCGCAAGGATATATGGTGCGAACGCGTTTTTGCGCCGTGGATCGATATGGAAGCGCAGATGCGTGCGCTCAAAGTGCCGTTGTTTGGGCTGGAGTCGCAGGAACCTATCGAGACATTCGACTTCATCGGCTTCACGCTCCAGTACGAGATGAGTTTCACCAATATCCTCAACATGCTTGATTTGGCGGGGGTTCCGCTGCGTACCGCAGAACGCCTCGAGCGCTCCGAGCGTCCCGAGCGCGCATTTCCGTTCGTCTGTGCGGGCGGGCCGTGTGCTGTGAATCCCGAGCCGTTGGCGCCGTTTGTGGATTTTTTCATGATTGGCGAGGGCGAGGAAGTCATCCTCGAGGTCATGGACGCATACCTAGAATGGAAAGATTCGGGGACGCCGAGGAAGGCGTTTCTTAAAAAATTGACGCAAGTAGAAGGCGTCTACGTCCCGCTGTTTTATGATGTGACGTATCAGGAAGACGGCACAATCCAGTCGTTTCAGCCGAACGAGGCGGGCGTGCCAGCCATCATTCGCAAACGCATCATCAAAGACCTGGACCAAGTCAGCTATCCAGACAAAGTGGTTGTGCCGTTCATCGATATCGTGCACGACCGCGTGATGCTCGAGCTGTTTCGCGGGTGTATCCGCGGGTGCCGCTTTTGCCAGGCCGGTTTCATTTATCGGCCGGTGCGCGAAAAGTCACCTGAAAAGCTGACGGAAATCGCGCGCAACCTGATTGCAAACACGGGGTACGAAGAAATCGGCCTCCTCTCCCTGAGTACCAGTGATTACACGGGGCTTGAAGCGCTGGCGTTGCCGTTGCTCGAAGAAATGGAACAGCAAAAGGTGAGCTTTTCGCTGCCTTCGCTGCGCATCGATTCGTTTTCCATGGAACTCATGCAAAAGGCGCAGAAGGTGCGCAAAAGCGGTTTGACGTTTGCGCCCGAGGCAGGGACGCAACGCCTCAGAGACGTCATCAACAAAGGCGTCACCGAAGAGGATCTGTTTCGCTCTGCGAAAATGGCGTTTGAAGGTGGGTGGACGAGTGTGAAACTGTATTTCATGCTGGGACTCCCAACCGAGACGATGGCGGATGTGGACGGCATCGCGGCACTGGCGCAGGGCGTGTTGCGCGTGTGGCACGCGGTTCCGAAGGAGTTGCGCAAGAAATCGATTTCCATTTCGGTCAGCGCGGCGGCCTTTGTGCCAAAGCCGTTTACCCCGTTTCAGTGGGTGGCGCAGGACACGATTGCAGTCATGAAGGAAAAACAATTCCACCTGAAGGATCAAATGAGAGACAAGAAAATCTCGTTCAAATATCACGATTCGAATATCAGCTTGCTGGAGGCGGTGTTTGCGCGCGGGGACCGGCGTCTGGCGGATGTCCTGGAACTGGCGTGGCGCAACGGTTGCAAGTTTGACAGCTGGGACGAACACTTCAAAAACTCCGTCTGGCTCGAGGCCTTTGCGGCGCTGGGCGTGGACCTGTCATTTTATGCGCATCGCGTCAGGGACTTCGCGGAAATTCTGCCGTGGGACCACATCGACGTCGGCGTGCACAAGAAATACCTCATCAACGAGGCCAAACTCGCACTGCTCGAGCATACCACACCACATTGTCGTCAGACGTGCACGGCTTGCGGGGCGAATCGCCTGGCGGATGCCAACTGCGTGTGTCAGGAGGTGCTGGCATGAGCGGTGCAACCAAGGCTTCGAGCAATTTCACCATCCGTTTTCATTTCGAACGCACCGGCCGCCTCAGATTCACGGGCCACCTGGACATGCTGCGGACGTTCCAACGCGCGTTTATGCGAGCCAAGACGCCCATTGCCTATTCGCAGGGCTTCAACCCACATCCCGAATTCGTTATTGGGATGCCACTTGGCGTGGGCACCACCAGCGAGGCCGAGTACGCGGACCTGGGCATGGACACCAAAGTCCCAATCGACTCCTTTGTCGCTGCGCTCAACGCAAAGCTACCCGACGGGTTAAGAGTACTCTCCGCGACCTACAAAAACAACAAAGACAACATCATGGGAAAGGTCGATGAGCTGAAGTGTTTGATTCGTTTTGAAGCCCCAGGAGACGCAACGCAACGATTAGATGCGCTCCACCGCATGCTCGAAAAGAGCGAAATTTTCGTCGAGAAGACGACAAAAAAAGGCAAGTCGATGATTGAAATAAGGTCAAAAATCCGCGACGCGCAGATGGTTGCGGACGACATCGTCGCACTGCGCTGTGATGCGGGCAGCCACTCGAGCCTGAGCCCCGAACTTTTTGTGGAGGCACTGCGTCAAGAGATGGAACGGGTCGTGGGCCCGTTGCCAAAGGAATACGTGACGGTGCACCGGACGGCGATTTCGGTGGAGAAGGACGGCAAACTTTGGAATCCGATGGATCCAGAGGCCTTGAAATAAGGAGGGACTTGAGTTGAACTATGATATTTTGATTGATGTTTCTGTGTGCGAAAAACGCCTAGCGATTGTCGAAGATGGGGAAGCGATTGAAATCCAAATTGAGCGACCGTTTCCAGAGCGCCTCGTCGGCAACATTTACCGTGGCATCGTAAACACCGTGCTCCCGGGCATGCAAGCGGCCTTCGTGGACATCGGGATGGACAAAAACGCCTTCCTTTATGCAGGGGATGTGGTGTCGCGCCTCGATTTCGAGCAGGATCATATGGAGAGCGAGACGGATATACTCAAAGATTTCAGAATTGAAACGGTCCTCAAAGCGGGGCAGGAGATAGCGGTGCAGGTCATTAAAGAACCCATGGGGACGAAGGGCCCGCGTGTCACCACAAACATTTCTCTGCCGGGGCGTTATGTCGTGCTCCTGCAGAATTCCGAACATATCGGCGTCTCGCGGCGGATTTCTGACGAGGACGAACGCTTGCGCCTGAAGGAACTCGCCAAAGCCAACCTCCCGAAGGGGTTTGGGCTCATCATGCGGACGGTCGCCGAGGGGCTTTCGGAAGAGGAAATGAAACACGAACTCGTTCTGCTGAAGCGTTTGAGCGACGCGGTCGAAAAGAAAATGAAGGCGGCGAAGGTTGCGCCGTGCATCCATAAGGACTCGGACTTGGTGGAGCGCGCAATTCGCGACATTTTGACCGACGATGTGGCACGGGTGATCATCAACGACGTCAACGAGTACGAGCGCATCTTGGAATTTGCCGAAACCGTCGCGCCCGAAATGAAACATAAAATTCAACTTTACAATAAAAGTTACAATCTCTTTGAGTTCTACGGCGTCAGCGCGGCTCTGGACTCGATTCGCGAGCGCAAAGTCTGGCTGAAAAGCGGCGGCTACCTTGTCATCGACAAGACGGAGGCCTTGACGGTCATCGACGTCAACACCGGGAAGTTCACGGGCTCCCACAGTCTGGAGGAGACAGTCTTCAAGACAAACATGGAGGCGGCGAAAGAAATTCCCTACCAACTGCGCCTGCGCGACATCGGCGGCATCATTGTCGTGGATTTCATCGACATGAAGACGGACGAAAACCAGGCGGAAGTGCTGGACCTCTTGAAACAGGAAATCCGGCGCGACAAGACAAAGGCCACGGTCATCGGCATGACGGGACTCGGACTCATTGAAATCACGCGCAAAAAAGTCAAGCAAGAAGTCAACACCTTTCTCGGCGCGGACTGCCTCTACTGCGGCGGCACCGGCAAAATCACGTCGCCATACGTCGTGGTCAGACGCGTGGAGGCCGATCTGGAGCGCCTACTCGGGCTTAACAAACACACCCAAATCCCTGCCACGCCGGGTCCGGCTGGCCAACAAAAAGTGAAAGTGGAACTCCACCCATCCATCGCCGCGGTAATTAATGCGCGGGGATGCGAGCTTGGCACCGTCATCAAACGTCACTTTGCGCGCGAAATTGAGTTCTCCAGCAACAGTCTGCTGGGGTACGAGGAAATCCGCGTGCGGTTTTTAGATGAGGAATGAGGAAAAGTCGAATGATTAAACCCGTAATTGTTATCATGCTTATAATAATGATTTCTGCTTGTACCCCATGTTATCCGCCCCCTCCAACCGAAGCGGGCATTCCTGGGAATTCCATGCAAAACATTGTCCAAGGTGGAGAATTTGCAGAAAAGGACGGATGGGTTTACGGTTCAATCTACAATGATATAAGGGATAAAAATTCCGACGTGGGGGTAAGAGAATATCGGTTAGTTAAGTGGAACACAAACACAAAAAAGATCGTTGAACTAGGGATAAAACATTCTGCCAATTTTATAAATATTATAAACGATAAAATAATCTTTGTTGATGGACCGAAAGATACTGTCTATTCTTGTGGATTGAATGGTGAAAATCTTAAAGCAGTAAATGAATATGTGTCAGGTCCTATTATCATAGATGAATGGATGTATTATCGCAACTATAAGGAAACGAAAAAGATTTCAATTTGCAGGTCGCGCATTGATGGGGCGGAATATTCTGAACTCGTTTCTCGTAATTTTTCAGTTGAAAATGAATTGACTTTAACTTGCTATTATATTCATGATGGCTGGATTTATTACGCATTTAGCAGCTGGGATCCCAATAGAAGTAGTTTAATGCGAGTAAAAACAGATGGAACCCAAAATTCAGAGGTAATAAAAAGCACGGGTACCCCTCCGGAATTCGATATCACCAGAATCTATCCGTTGAAAGATAAAATCTACTTTATAGCCAATAACAAAGATGTTTATTCAATGGATTATGATGGCAACAATATTGTTCTGTTTGATAAAATCCAAGGAGCCAATAACCTATATTTTGCTGGAGATAGAATGTATTATGAATATAATCAGAATATTTATTCGTTCAATTTAACTGATATGAAACAAGAAAAAATTACTAGTTTCAAAACAAACGGATTATATGTTGTGGGGAATCAAATCTATACTTTTTATCCGGGCAATGATTCGATCATTAATATTCATATTGGCGACAATAATGAGTATTCAATTTATGAACTAAAGCTACCGTTTAAGGAATTTATAAAGTTGAATTAATAAAGAATAGTAGACGCAAAAAAAACCGTATCGCAATTACGGTTTTTTTTGCAGCTTAGTTCTATAATAAAAACAGTAAGTAAACAAAATTAGAAAACAAAAAAACCAACTTCGCATATTGAAATGCAAGTTCGTTTGTCATAAGTGGTTTTGAATATTTGCCTGATGCCTATGTCGTCGATACAACATGCCTACAAAACAAAAAATTCCTTGTCATAAGTGACTGGAATTTGGTAGCTGGCTGTCCGAAAACGAATTTCTTAGGACCCTGTAGCTTTGCGTCCCTACCTTCCGATAGGTTTGCCGTTTCATTTCTTAAGGCAATTATAAAAGGAAGGGAGACGGATGTCAATACTTTTTGTAATTTTTTATTTATTTTTCTAAAGGTGTCGGGTTTCTTGCTTATGGTAATTGGCGCAAATCGACTTTTTTTGATCTTTTCGGACTGACGAGCGCTTTTTTACCCAACTCTTTCTTCAGGAATTTTCACAATTTTTTAAATTGCATCTGAATATAACTTTAAGTAACGGTATTCTTCATTATAGATTGTACCAAGTTTGGTCAGAATAATTGCTCTTACCTTTTTCTTTTGGGTTTCCTCGTGAAGATGTAAGTTTTTGCTGAAAGCTGCGTAAAAAGCGGGGAGACAGTCCGAAAATCTGGGTAAAAAACGGGGTGTCAATCCGGTTTAATGATTTTTCCAATTCCAAATGCGAAAATCGACTTTTTTTGACCTTTTCGGACTGACGGGCGCTTTTTCCTACCACTATTTGCTTCAATCTTGCTCCCATGATTCAAATTCGCAAAGAAGTTATACAAATAAACATGGATCAAGAGGTATTTGTATAATCCGAACACGGATTTGTCTGGATTGGGCTGGTTACAAGGCCACGGAAACGCGAAATATGGATTTGGCGCGTTGCGTGGTAGGAAAAAGCGGGCGTCAGTCCGGTTTGTGGTAGGAAAATCGGCCCGTCAGTCCGATTGAGTCATTTCGCCTCATTTTGCGCCGGCGGCATGACGTTACCTTCTTAACTCAGTTGCGACAACGCCCTGCGCGCGCAATACGCGATGTATCCATGC
>Ga0194063_10001554_pt1 | contig 14843 bp, 15 predicted proteins | sample SepL3720m_MetaG_FD_155459 | JGI IMG/M metagenome (GOLD analysis project Ga0194063, IMG submission 155459) | Anoxic zone freshwater microbial communities from boreal shield lake in IISD Experimental Lakes Area, Ontario, Canada - Sep2016-L373-20m | ecosystem: Environmental > Aquatic > Freshwater... | reverse complement strand
AGGTCAGGTCTATTGACTCCCCGGGCTTGACCCGGGGACCATGAATGAAAACATACATGGTTCCCGAATTGAATTCGGGAAGTCAAAACATGATGTAGCGAAGGATCTCATGCTTAAGGATCCTGAAATAAATTCAGGATGACAGAGAAAATAGAATCAGAAAAAAAGGAATGTCATCCCGGGCTTGCCTGTCACGCTCTGCGCGATCCCGGGATCTAGTCTGTAAAGCAACACCTCAGGGTCATTCCGTTGAAAAACGGGATCCATCTTCCTAGTTACTCGCCGTTTTAGGCATGGGTCGAGAAGTGACAATGTGCAGGAGGTCAACATACGCACAGTATGACTCCCCGGGCTTGACCCGGGGTCCATGAATGAAAACACACACGGTTCTCGAATTGAACCACGAAGTGGCCCATTCGGGATTCAAGATAACTGGGGAAGAAAAGTATCATGCACAAGAAGTTTATTTCTTTGCAAATACCGCGGAGAGATATTCCCCATATTGGAGCGCCAAATCTGTGCGAATCACCTCATGTCCCGCTTGGTCAGGGACTGCGCCATATTTACTATAAAATGAGTCAGCACCTGACTCCAACCCGATCGTCAGATCGCCACTGATTTGTATCTGATCAAAACCCTTTATTCTCATCTGTTCCATTCCCGCCAACATCAGCAGCTTTCCCAATCCTTTGCCTTGTGCAGATGGCTCGACTCTCAATGCGTCAAATACATTTCCCGAAGCAGCCAGTTCTCGCAATGGTTCTGGTGCTTCAGCTATCTGCGCTGTAGCATTTTTAGTACGCATAAAGTTGATACTGAGTAGTGCCTTTTTTGGGTCTTCTGCTTGCCAGTTAAACACAATATATCCAATCGGTTTTTGTTTTCCATCTTCGGTAGATGACAGGTATATACTCAGTATTCCTTTTGGATATTGTTCAGTCGGCTTGATTTCAATGACATGCATCGACGGATCCTTCAGTGCCAATACAGACTCGTTCAATGGGATGGGGTCTGTATACGATACATTTGTCGATGCTCCCTTGTGTTCTGTCACAAGAGGGATATTATGCGACTCTACCCGAATCATTTCCTGTGTGGGCATCTCTTGTTCTGACATGTGTAGAATATGATACTCTATTGAGAGCCACAAAGTCTATTCAGTGACGAATAAACTACATGCTCAGTCAAACGAACGATCAGCTCGTCTTTGACAGAGAAGTTCCCTGGGTGAAACCATTCATCCATGGGCTCACATCAAGATAACTGTTCTATAGATTATATTCATTCGCATCTTACCCACACAAAGAGTATCATGGTAGGTGTTACCATATTTACCTCCTCTATGACAAAGCCAAAAAGAAAACGACCATATGGGCCCATATTACTGGTCATCGTCGCATTTGTAGGTCTCATATTTTTGGGATATCGCCTCGGTAAAACGACTGGTGTCGCAGCAGTCCTCCAAGACTCACTCACGCTCTCAGTGAATACTGATCTCTCGACATGCAACGTAGTCTTATCTGGAGAGGGGAGAGCAAACTCAACTTTGCAGTTAGTTTTCCAATACCCCAACTTCACCCTTGTCACGACCAACGACCTAGGGATGTACTCATACTCCATAGATCCAAACAATCCGAGTGACCCTCACTATCTTGCGCCGGGTACATATACTGCCAATACCCAAGTTGCCTATCCTGACAAGCTGACCCCAGTCATTTCAAACAGCGTGACCTTTACCATCACCCCAGGTCCATGCACTCCAACACCCACAATCACCCCAATTCCCACACTTACTATCGCTCCAACAGGAAATGGTATGTGTCATTGGAACAATGGGTCAAAAGGATGGAACGCTTTGTCTGTGAAGAGTGACAATCCTGGTCATAAGAAGCATGCGAAGGACTTCGCGTATGCTGGTCCTCGAGATGCCAATGGCAATCCAGCCAAAAGTGCTCAGTTCCCAAGCGATCCAACACAAGATGGAGATGCATGGTGTAATAGTGTGGAATAATCACCATCTTTATTTCCGCGCATGTGGCTACCACATGCGCGGATAACCCACATCACACCCATGGTGCATCGCGCGAACACTCTGACTGAGTCGCGTACTATACTACTTAGATATGGATGAAACTTCAGAAGGTGACATCTCGCAATACCAAGAAAGTCAATCCGAAAAACAAGGGGTGCTAAACGCAGCTTTTGACCACGGAGATCACGATCTCAAGGTGCTCCTTGCAGGTCGCATGGCGAAAGACAAGGCAGCCGAAACGTATTATGGGTCTCTCCTAGCTACATGCCTAGACATCAAGCCATCAGTGCTGCTTTCGGGAAAAAGTCAAATAGATATTCTGAGAAAGAACTTAGCACACTTTCCAGGGTACGACATAGTGACATATAATGAAGGTATTGATGCTTTGTTTTATAAAGCATCTACTCTCATGGAGATAGTGAAACAAAACAGTGAAATATTCGGCGACGTGACTGATACTGAAAGTCTCAAAAAGATGATTCAGGTATTTTCAATAGGCAATCAATCAGATGGTGATGACCTGAGACTGGGCGTGCTGCTCGGCTTCCCTCGAACAAGTATTGATAAATACATCAGCCACAAAGATCATATTCAGGCAATCAATGATTGGAAAGCTGAAGACACGAAAAATACTAAAATGTACTATGACATGGTAGCAAAAATAGAGTGGTCAGATGCAAAGTACAGGAAAGCTACTGCAAGACAAATCGATCTTGCAGCACAGATGTGGAATAAGATTCTCCCTCCACATATAGATGGATCTATTCTCGCTCACCGAGTCGTTTTTGACTTGCCAGGAATGCGTTTTGTCAGCTATGCACCCGATGCATCCGAGTTGCAGTTTGCAGAGGATTATCGAAAAAAGTGGGAGGCATCACACGTGGACAGCCTCAAACGGAAATTCTTTCTAAAATCCCTCGTTTCTTAGCGTAACTTTTTTTCAGGGAGTCCGGCTCTAGCAGGAATCCATCGATTTGCATTTGGATAATACCCTGTTAGGAACCCCACCTGAGCATTATTCTCATCATTCATTTTTGGGTTTTTATTCAAAATTGATCTTTTGGGAAACAGCTCCGAGAGAACTTTTGCTGACTCTTTTTGAGGTTGCGCTGAATTTTGGTTCGAGACTTTAAATGCGCTCTGAGAGATAACCAAAGCTCTCTGAACGACGGTTAACTGCAGGAATGCTTTTGCGACTTCAGGCAAATCTTTATAAATACCCGTTGTACATTCTGCCTCCATCTTAGCGAGTAGATCATCAACTCCTGACATAGTCACCTGTCCTGTTACGAGTCGTGTCATTTTTTTTATAAATTGAGAAACCCCATCAGACGATTGATATGATCCATCTACCGCATTCGAATCTTTCGGAAAGGCGAGGACTAGACCCTTTTTAGAAATATCGGTTTGGCCGGAGATTTGGCTTGGGTCGATACAAAGACATGGCTGATTATCAACAAATTTGATCGAAAAGGTTTGTTTGTACATACTACAAAATTCCTTCAGAGTGAATGGTATAGTTGTCTCTTTTCCCGTTAATGCATCGGTCACTTTTATTTGGAGAAGGGGAGCATTTGTATCAAGCTGCTCGTTTACTTTTTTGTGCAATCTATCTGGTATCGACTGTTCACCCGCGCTCACTGTGGCGACAGTCGGGGGGTGTTCACCAAAGTCATACACTTTAACTCCTTCTGGTGGAGGAATGGCTTTCTTTGCTATTTTGTCATACTCGAGCGCCTCTTCTGCAGCAAATTCTGTACCGTAGGGTCCTTGTTTAGAACCTAGCTTCAACGTTCTCCCACCATCCATAGAGCTCGTATTACGATCATATCTCACTGCGGCGAAGGGTTTGATTCCAGAACGATACTGTTCTGGCGTTTCTGGTGTTTCTGACATATGTAGGTTCAGTATACTTAACCGAGGTTCCTTGTCAAATCAGCTCAAAATATATTGATTTGAACTTAGAATAAATGTATACTCGATACATCGATTGATTTACCCATTTCACCATACTACATATGTCCAGCTCATCACCTGATTCGGAACTCGCAAAAGCTGGCAGCAATGCGCTGCTCGAGGCAACAGCTAAAGTTTATAGCGCTGATAAGATAGCTTCATTTTCTCGTTCCCAAGGTAAAGAGCCGGTAACCTTTGCCAAGAAAATGGCCGATCTTTCTGGCCATTTTGATCCCGATTCCTTTGTCGATCTGTGCAAAAATACATACATCACCCCTGGACAAGCTGCTCTCGTCGAAGCAGCAACAGATCCTGCTTTTCAAATGAGCGAAAAGGAGTTGAAGAATCATAATCTATCACAGTTGCCATCTACCGACCAAGCTGCGATTGCACAGATTTTGAGGACAAATCCCCTATATTCCACGAACTATTCTGCCCAATTGCAGGATGTTGCAAAGAAGTATGGAGTCGGAGTCGATGACATGGTCCGTTGGTATGGATCTTCTGAGCTGCACAAAACCGCTGCTCAGTACGAAGGAGGTGTATCAGCCCTCACCGCAGATACACAAGATGACATGAAACATGAGTATGGCCCACACATGTCTCGTATGGATCGTGATCAAAAAAAGAGAGATGCTGCACTCAAAATACAACAAGACGATATCCGTCGTGAAATGGCCCAACTATCCGGCGCAGGACAAGGGGAAAAAACTCCCCCAGCACAACAAGCAGAATCTCCCGTTATGAAAATGATGCGTGAACGAGAAGAAAATGCATATAAGGGCTTGGCAAAAGGTCAAGGTGTCGATTGGGACGCTATCGACGATGTAACAAAAGCAAAACTCAAATCTATGGATCCGGGAAAAATGCTCGGAGAACTATCGAGAATGGCTCGAGAAAAGACTGAGGCCACATCCCAAGTCTCTGCATATCAAGAACAGATGCGAAAAGATGCACAGGCTCTCGCTGACTTCGATGCGCAAAGCGAAGCAAGGCTGCAAAAATTGGCGGACGCTCAAGCTCAAGAGAAGCGTGGCTCCGAAGCACAACTTCTGGCTATGCGAGATCGATTCGCGAGAATGCAGGTAGAGGCAGACGTCTCTCTAGAAGCTGTCAAGCTTGGAGGAAATGCATATGTCGAGATGGCACGAAAACAGATTCACAACCAGCCTCTTTCCGACCGAGAAAATATCATTTTTCAAAGAGAGAAGGATATCGTCAGCGCGTTCGGTCTCAAGGACACTGATGCGATGACAGTCGCAAATCTTGCAGAGATAGTACGGTCTATTAAAACAAAATTTGCAGATGCTCTGAAGGATACATCAGATCAGGCAATTACCGACATGGTCATTACAAGTGATATGGCAAAAGAGTCATTGAGCGCCGAAATGAAAAAAGCAAATCCAACAGAGTCCGATTTTTCTATATCAACTCGGATTAGGAGAAATCCTGAGGGTGTAGAAAGTAGAAGGCAGGAATTAATTCGTGAGGCAAATCGGAAATGACATGTGTCACTCTCATATCGGGGCCCTTCCGGACAATTTGTCTGTGTAAGCTAGAAATTATCGCAAACTATGACTGAGCTCTCGCAAGGTGAACAATTCACCCAACAAAGGGTCAATCTCCAGGAGATCTTTGGGTCACAATGGCAAGAAAAATGCGTGAGTCCGTCACTCGCCCAATCTCTCGAGAAGTATGGCCTCCAAAAGATTGAGGATGCGAAAGTTGTTGCGCTCGATGAAGGAGAGGACGTCACTCGTATGGACCCAGAAGGATCCAGGTTCAGTGCGCTTTGTTTGATTTACAACAGAGATGCTACAGATGTGCGCGTGTTCACTGATCGCGAAGGGAAAGAGAAATACATTGTCGGAAGGACTGTCGGAAAGGACAAAGTATATGCCGTGACAGGCAAAATTGTCTTTGATTCCGATCTTCAAACGGGAGATACCCAACCGGTCATTTGATGCCGAAACATGTCTGATTGAGGCTGAAAGTGGGGCAGTGTTCGATGTCACAGGCTTTGTGGCACAATTGCCCAAACGTGATCGTCCCCCCATATTGAACTTTCGCGTTTCAGAAACTGACGAAGAGCCAAGTTTTCTGTATTTCGATGATCCAAAAGCTCAAAACAAAAAAATAATTGGATCTTTTCCGAGCACTCCAGAAGATATCGTTTCTTTGTTCCATGAAATAGGTCATGCTGTCCGAGATGCGGCGTTACCTCTGACATATTTTGATCATGCAAGACAAACAGACGGAGGTCAGCTCGATGTATCTAAGGCAAAGAATGACCGATATGACCACAAAATTATAAAGAGCGTAGAGGAGCGAGGAGCATGGGCAATTGGGTTGACAGCACTTCGTGAGATCGGTAGAAATGTAGCTCTCGATGCAGTCTCTCCACCAAATATGGAGAAGTATCGGAAGCAATACGAATATGCTCTCGGAACCTATGACCACCTTGATCCAGATAGTATCCCCTCACTCGCTGATGCCGAGGGCAAGGTCCTGCCCGCTTTTGCTCCTGAAGAGCGAAGAGCTGCACGAAAACTGCACGATATACTGGCCGAAAAAAGAAAGAAATATCTAGATCTATTTGCGATGAATTTTGATCCCCAGACAGGATACAACTATGCGAGAAGCCCACGAAGACTTCTTGATGCACTAGCTGAGCATCCGGAATCTCTAGAGACGAAGGAAGAACAGAAGGAAGGATAAATATCTTATCTCACCTACGCAGAGACTTATTTCTCACACGTTGCATCAGGAGTGAAGCTGCGCACATCATATACGAATGCGAGTGAGTGGACTCCATCTGTTGATTTGACTGTGTAAATAGCGTCTGGAGATTCTTTGATATTTGTTACATAGAGAAGGGGCCCTCGGTGTTGTTTATTTTCACATCCTATCGCTCCTGGAGAAAGCTCTGATACGAAGATATTTCCAAGTTGTATTGCATGACGGAAACCATCGGCCTCTCTTTTTCCATACACAACTTCCGATTGATATATTTTCGGATCAACATCGTTATAGTAACCATACGTGAGGATCGGATCGGACGTAAATGGCTTGATATAAACCCTTGAGTCTTCACTTCTTTTGCCCAGATACTGCATGAGAGGTGCGACGAATCCATCAAATTTGAAATCGTATTGATCCACGTGTACGGTAAACCAGTTCATGAGATACACATACGTTTGCACGATAAAAAATCCTATGAAGAGAGCTGAAATCGCCGCTTTTTGCCACCTATTCACGAGGTGAGACCAAATACTTGCAGCACCCCAGATCATCGACAGTATAAGAAACGGATACAGAGCCGATCCGCGCACCCTATGCATATCTCCTACGTATATCGCTGGAAGTATGCTCACCACTATCCCAACACATACCCAAAGACTCAGAGGATTTTTACTTTTACGAATCAGCTGATAGATCGCCACCGCGATACCGACATAGAGGAGAGGAGCGAGCACTTCTACAAACTCACCGTTGTCCACCGTGGCAAATAGGAGGTTGCCAGTCATTGGTGCGAAGAGATAGTCAAACGAGTATGTTCTCATCACACGCTTGGCATACGTGTCGATGAGCAGAATCGGTTTATTCCATGCAGCGAAACACCACAACCGACTTGCATGCGAGCTACAATACGCACGCTTCTCATCTATCCGCATAACCATCCCTGTATTGTTTTGGCTTCCCAGCTGATTGAGTCGAGCAGTATTTGCATCTCGCGCACTTGAGACGAAAAGTGGTATGACGAGAACCAGTGCAACCACACAGAGGAGCAGCAATTTTTTTATGCTAAATAACTTCTGTCTATATGCGAGAAGTACGAATACGACCCCCAATAGCCCAGTGATCGGACGATAAGCTATATAGGTATACCAGGTGAGTGCCCACATGATCATCATCAGCCATGCACAGGACAATGAGCGGTATTTGAAACTACGAAACAGAAAATATAATCCAAAAATGAAGAGACACAGAGCGACATTTGATTCCCATGCAAACCGACTCAGATAAAATGACCAGGGACTCACGGCAGTGATCCCAGCCGCGAGGAGACCCCATCGAGATGTGAAGGTGAGAGAAACGAGGAGGTATATACCGATGACTATCATGACTCCAGCCACCGCTGATACGCTGCGCACCGTCACATTGTTCATACCAAATACCTTGATGATGGGTGTGAGCAAGTATGCCTGCAGAGGCATTTTTTGATCGCCAAAAGCCTCAAATACGATCGGGTAACTGACTCCATGCTCATCTTTGCCCGTCTCCGCCAATGACTTTGCAATATATCCAAAACTAGCCTCATCGATCAGGAGTCCCTTGGGAGCAGTGCCCAAATTCCAAAATCGGAAGATAGCTGCGAAGATCACGATCACGAGCAAGCCAAAGAGAGAACCATATTTTGTTATGGACTTTGGGTGTGTGATTTGCATACGCTGATATTATTGTAGCATGGGTTGTTGACAACTCATGGTGAGGTAAATTTGAAGGTCGGAAGCGGCTCAAAGGTGGGGAACGGCCCAAAAGTTGGGAGTGGAGCAAACGTTGGAAATGGTTTCCATGTAGGGAAAACATACGTGGGGAAGACATATGTACTACTATCGATTACAGACTTTTGAGTCGTTGGAATGATTTGCTTCTGATAGTCAGAAAGTGCGCTATAACACTCATCCATAGTTTTCATAGGAATATGGTCATTTCCCAGAGTGCAACATACTTGGTAGGTTGCACATGTACTTTTTTTGATCTTCATCGTTGCACAACTGAGACCAATCTTGCAGTCGACGACAGGATCAGAATCAGAGATCGTGCTCGGGATAGCTTTGACCATCTGTGTAGGCAACGATGGGGGAGAGGTCGGCTGTCGAGTCGCTGTCGGTGCTATCGTTGCACGAGGAGGCACGGGAGTGGGCGAGGGTGTTTTTGACCCATTAAAAATCGATATATTCCCACTTTTGAAGTAATAGAGTATATATGCGACTATCAAAATCTGAACTATCGTGATCAATTTTTTGTTGATTTTCATTTTGTTTACACGTTCTTACTGTTGATCTGTGTGGACTCAACCAGGATGATTCGGATATTGTAGCATGAAGCAGATCCAGCTCCAGATCTGCAAGATCAGACCGTCTCGAGGGGATTTGTTGCTACAATACCTCTATATGATAGCCATGCGTTTCCTCATCCTCGATGTCGTCCTCCCTCATACCTCGCCAGAGATCAGCGATCTGCGGATACGAGAGACGATACACCTCATCCATACCTATAGCTCGGGTCTCGGGGTGGTTGACCATATCGTTCAACAACGTATGCACCCTGACTCGACCACATATATTGGCTCTGGCAAAGTCCAAGAAGTATTTGATATGATCAAAAAAGACGGCATCAGATACGTCGTCCTCAACGATATCGTGCAGCCAGGACAGATCTTTGAACTAAAAAAAATACTGCAAAAAGCATATTTTGAAATCGAGGTGTGGGATCGAGTAGACCTCATCCTGAAGATATTTGAAAAGCATGCGCGCACCTCTGAGGCACGCATGCAAATCGAGTTGGCTGAGATGCGGCATATGGGCCCACGCATATTTGGTATGGGACTCGTTCTTTCTCGTCAAGGCGGAGGAATCGGCGCAAAGGGACTGGGTGAAACCAATACCGAGCGGATGAAGCGCCACTGGAGAGAGGAAATCCAAGCGACCCAAGACAAGCTAAAAAAGTTGAATACTGGTCGACTCCAGCGTATGGAACGCCGCCGCGAACTGGGGATGAAAACAGTAGCCATAGTTGGCTATACCAATGCAGGCAAATCATCATTGTTCAATGCGTTGACTGGTAAAAAAAATCTATCCAAAGATGCACTTTTTGCGACCCTCGACAGCACCCTTGGCAAACTCAAGCGATCAACTGCCTATGACCCAATCAATCCTGCACCAGATATATTGGTTTCAGATACTATCGGGTTCATATCCAATCTTCCCCCTCGACTGATTGAAGCATTTCGTTCTACATTGCTGGAGACTATTTATGCAGATTTGCTGATCCACGTGATCGATGCAACTGATCCAGAGATAGAGCGCAAGATCGTAGTCGTCCAAGACACGCTCAAAGATCTGGAGGCCGATGGTATACCCCAAATCACCGTTCTGAATAAAATAGATCTACCAGCCGCACGGACACTTGACGAAATCAAGGGATTAACCGCTCACTTAGACCCGCTCTATCTAAGCGCCGCAGATGGTGGAGGAGTGAAGGAGCTGCGCGACAAAGTGATTGAACAATTAAAAATTCATAATTAACAATGAATAATGAATGATTGTGAAACACGAAACATAAAATATGTAATATGAACCATGCATCATGAATTTTTAATTTTTTCTTTTTAATTTCTTTTCATTCTAAATTTTTCATTATTAATTTTACATTATCATTATTTCCCTCCCTCTCTACACACTCCTATTTCTCCGCATGGATGATCAAGTCCTCCTTGGACTGAAAAAGCGCGGTTTTGGAGTGGGTAAGTTCAATGGCATAGGTGGAAAGGTGAATCCCGATGAGCTCGTTGAGGCAGCAGTGATCCGTGAGTGTGAGGAGGAGATAGGGATCACCCCTCTCGATATATCTCAATCTGCGATCATCCGGTTCTATCAGGCCCTGAGAAAAGATGTCTATCAAGACGCTGAGGTTCACGTGTATGTGTGTACGAAATGGAGGGGTGAGCCAAAAGAATCTGAGGAAATGAAACCTCAATGGTTCCCCGTTGCCGATCTCCCCTCAGATCAGATGTGGGATGACGATCAGTATTGGCTCCCACGAGTACTTGCCGGTGAACAATTAAGAGGTGAATTTTGGTTCGACCACCAAGAAAAAGTCATCCGACAAAAACTAGATCGTGTGAGTTAGTCCACTTTACTTCGCTATATTTGAATATTCCCACAGACTATAGTCAGATGAAACTCATTTTGGTTTAGCGATGAGTCTCCGGATAACGATCACTAATGAGCTTAGAGAATGCTCGTATCCGTGCTTCTGCATGATTCACAGAAGGGAGCGAGGCAATAGACCGCATATTTCTCTGTGCCATTGGGGTATCTGTAGGGTCGAGATATCCTGCACACATATGGTCAGCCCAGTATTGCGTCAATTTTGATCGATAATCTGCTTGGGCACGGGTGCTAGTTGGTATAGTTTTCAAAAGAGAACCAAAGGAGGCAGATGCAATTGCAACGTCGCCGGCCATATTGAGATATCGGTCTTCACGATTCATCTCGTCCAGCTCCCTCGAGGTTGCCCAGTCAAGAAATACGATCTGTCCACTAGTATTCGCAGCAACATTTGAAAGGGTTGGTTGACCATGAAATAAACGAGTTGATCTATGCAAGAACGAAAGTGCACTACCATAAACCAATGCTTCCATTTGCAATGCCTGACCGTAGTTTGTTGTTGATAGCAATTTTTGCACCTTATCGCTTTCACGAATATACCCTTCTGCAAGTCCATATACCATACCGTACAATTGAACTGTGTCTACCGGAGTACTGTAGAGAATAAGGGGGACTATCGCATTGATTGGTGCTGTCTCAGAATGTTCCTTGTAATATCTGCGAAGTCTCGCACCGACTTGATGTGTTGCTTCGTATTTTCGGTCAGCTTGTACAGCAGTATATGCGCCCGTCGGCACATAACGCGGTATGCTATCTTTCAAAGTTTTATCCTTAAAATAGTTAGTGGTAAACATTCCTGTTCGACCATTTACAAAATTGTCCGTTGTTGGTTCGAGAATTCTTGGGTCACCACAACTACCATATCCATTTCCTTTAATATCAAATGGACGAAAGAAACAACCTGAGAAATTTATTTTCGCGGGGGGTGCTTGCATAGCAGGGGATGCTTGCATAAATGCCACGTTCATTTCTACACTTCGACCGACTGCGTCAGAGATATACCCGGCCCCGTCTTTTGGATTCTTTAAAAAATCTACGATGGTTCCTGATAATGCGGCCGGAATCGTGCTCTGATGCACCTCTATGGTGCGAGAGGGTATACAGACCTCAAAGGTATTCATACCCCATATTATATATTATATTTTCTTTCTTCGTGGTCTTTTTGGTTGCTCAGTCGGTCTAGGTCACGTCGGGAGGAGCCACATGTCGGAAAGAGGTTGCTCCGTGAGTTCAAAAGTCGATTAGGATGATCTACTCGCTCGCAATGCATTGAGTATCACTGCCACATCAATAGCTTCTTGGATGAAAGCTCCCACTATCGGGGGGACAAATCCAGCGGCTGCGAACAGCATGCCAATGGTACTCACGCCAATACCCACAAATATACTTTGGGTGGCTATTTTGATAGTACGCTTTGAGATAGAGAGGGCGTCGGTGATCTGGTGAGTATTGCCACCCAAAAAGACCACATCCGCAGCCTCGGTAGCTGCAGTATTTTCTTCATTCGAAAACACCATGCCTACATCGGCGTAGGCGAGTGCAGGAGCATCATTGATACCATCGCCAACCATTGCGATGATGTGTCCCTTTTGCTTTGCGCTGTGTATCCCATTTTTCTTATCTTCTGGAGTGCAGTGCGCTTTCACCGTCACGGGTATCCCGAGCGCCTTTACCATATCATCTGCATGTGCTTGTGTGTCGCCCGTGAAAATAGACAGCTCTATCCCTTGCTTCAAAAGAGAGGAGAATACCTTAGTTGAATCGGGTTTAATCACGTCTGTCAGATGATAATGCACGATATCAGTATCATTCCTGCGAAGTGCCACCATCATCCCTTCCTGGGTGGCTGGTTTTCCTAGTCTATAGACATCTTCACCTACTCGACCACTGATGCCTTTGCCTATTTCTTCAGTGATATCAGTCACCTGCACAACACCTCTCGGGAGAGCGTGTAGATAGGTGACCAGTGCTTTTGCAAGCGGGTGAAGCGAGTTTTTTTCGAGGATATAGGTGATTGCATGAGCATGACTTGGGTCGATCGCATGATCAAGCATATCAACTCGAGATACGACTGGTTTACCTACGGTGATGGTCCCCGTTTTATCAAACATCAGTGCATCTACTCGTGAAAGTACCTCTATGCTCGCCAGTCGTTTAAAAATGATGCGCTTGCTCGCAGCAGCACTCATTCCACCCATAAGGGCGATGGGGGTCGCCAAGATGAGAGGACACGGAGTAGCAATCACAAGGACTGCAAGCACTCGGCTCAGTTCACCACCTGAAGCGAAATAGGCGATCACTGCCAAAGCCAAACTGATTAAAGTAAATACACCACTGTACTTATCAGCAAGACGGATGAGGGGTGCTTTTTCGGACTGTGCCTCTTGCACCATCGTGACTATTTTGCGATAGGTGGAGTCTTTTTCTGCTTTGGTTACTCTCACGACGATACTACTAGACATATTCACCGTACCGCTGCGGATCAGATCGCCTGATTTTTTGTCCACAGGGAGTGCTTCCCCAGTGAGCGAAGATTCATCTATAACCGTCGCAGTACTCACGAGGATTCCATCGAGTGGGATGACCTCACCTTTTCTGATACATATTTCTTGTCCAATATTCACATGTTCTATCGACACTATCTGGCCAAATGCATTGTTTTCCCACAAATGCACCGTGTGCGGAATACGATTGGCAAGATTGGTGAGGGAGGACTGTGCTTTTTGGAGCGAATAGTCTTCAAGTGCCTCGCCTCCAGAGAGCATCAGCACTATCACTGCAGCGACGAGGTAGTGGCCACTGATGACACCTACGCTGATTGCAAGTATCGCAATGTAGTCGAGAGCGAGGTTGCCCTTGAGGATCGATCGGACAGTTTCCCGAATGAGTTTAAGGCTTCCTATAGCTACACCCGTGCCGTAGATCACTTGTGCGATAGCAGGCGAGCCAAATCCGTACTGCGCCACGAGACCTCCAATGATGGATGTCAATGCAACGAGAGGCACAGCAAAAGTGGCAACCAACCGATGGGGGAGTGATTTGTGGATACGCTTCATACGTCAATACGAATTGATAAGTATGAAGGAAGTCCCGTCCGCACATGTGCGGACTGCCTGTGGGAGAGCCCGTCCGCCTGAGGCGGACTGATCTTCTCTTCAGGACAAGTATACAATGCCACACCCCCCATTTGCACTTCAATCTCATGGTCTAGTCATATCGTCAAAAGTCTTCAGGTCATCAGGTCGAACGTCTTCACATAATCAGGCTAATAAAGGGTCACTTCGAGCAGAGAAGCATGCCTGCCCGCCTAACAACGAAGTTGTTGGCGGGTCACTTCGAGCCCCGAAGGGGCCACTTTGTGGCTCGATTCAGGATCCTTAAGCATGAGATCCTTCGCTACATCATGTTTTGACTTCCCGAATTCAATTCGGGAACCATGTATGTTTTCATTCATGGTCCCCGGGTCAAGCCCGGGGAGTCAATAGACCTGACCTGTCGCGCTCTGCGCGATGACCTTCGACCTCCGCCCTTCGACTTTACGGACCAGATCCCGTGTCTCGCTCACGCGTATGCACGGGCACCGCCCATAGGGCTATGCCCGGAGGGATGACACCGTGGTGTCACTTTACGGACTATCGCTCTCTGTTTTACCTTTTCGTTATACGTTATACCCTCTACCTTCTACACTTTACAGACTTTACGACTTTACAGACTTTACGGACTGTCAGTCAGTATACTGTTTGCATGATTCGCGATCGTTCCCCCCATGCTGGGTTTACCCTCATCGAGCTCCTGGTATCTACGGGAATCATTGGAATACTCATAGCACTGGTACTAGTAGCGGTGAATCCCTTCCGTATGTTTGCTGCTGCTCAACAGACAAAGAGATCATCTGATGT
>Ga0194063_10001553_pt1 | contig 14844 bp, 10 predicted proteins | sample SepL3720m_MetaG_FD_155459 | JGI IMG/M metagenome (GOLD analysis project Ga0194063, IMG submission 155459) | Anoxic zone freshwater microbial communities from boreal shield lake in IISD Experimental Lakes Area, Ontario, Canada - Sep2016-L373-20m | ecosystem: Environmental > Aquatic > Freshwater... | reverse complement strand
GCGTAGAGGCCAAAAGGCCCCCACGCCTGCGCCAACGGCATGCCTTTACCTTCCCGCACCTGATCACACCAAAAGCCACCTCATCCATTTGGTCGAGGTGGCCAGCATTTAAAATATTTAATTGTGGTGCCAGGCTTCTTTACGGTCTGGCATACCTGACAGGAACTCTTTGCGCTTTCACGTGCGCAATCTTGCACAAGTACTTACTCCTATTTTTTACTGCATGCGCTTTGCAAAATCTTACAGACTCTCAATTCCTTGCCTTTCCTATTGATTGCATTTGCATCGCGTAATCAAATCCATAGGCTTTCGTCTTGCAAATGCTTCGTTCAAAGTATTTCACGTGCTCTGTACTTTTACTAAAAATCACTTACAGTTTCAGATTTTTCTTACCACTTACAACTTGCAACTTGTTGCTACTTCATGATACTTCCTTTACTGCATTTTGTTACTTAAATAAGTTCTTTAGTTCGTACTCTTGCACTTGCTTTAAAAACCTCATTCCATGCAACTACGTCCTGCATGGCCCTATTTCCATAACAACAATCACTTGCTCATTGCTCTTACCACTTGCCTTTCGATATGTGACTTGCGATTTCAGCTTTCGAACGTTGCTTGATTACCCAAGATTCATCCTTTGCTTTCGCAAACACGCTCACACACGGTGGGTCAAGGTTAATTGCAATGCCTTCCTTACAAAGCGCATCAATTCTTCCGGCAATTGTGATCAGTTCCATGTGAATGTCATTGGTTCGATCCGACTTGAAAATTTTCTCTGCGTCTTCAGCAGACAGTTGGGAAAACTTATCCTTGGTCGCTCCGCATTTAGGACAAACATCAGGCGCATCTGCACCCTCGTGAACAAAACCACACACGCCGCATTTCCATAATAGATCCATTGGTATCACCCTTTCTGTTTATCTCTTAACTACATTTTATACCTGTTTTTTTTAATATGCAATAGGATTGTGTAATTTTTGTGTAAAAAAATATGAATAATTTTTAAACTTTTTTGAGCGCCCTCTTTTCTGCGCTTTTTGCGTTTTTCGTGCGCGATTTGTAGTATAATATATGTAAATTTTAAATTGAATTGCATCAATATTATTGGGGAAATTCGACGCACGGCAGGAGGGAACAAGATGTACAATTTGTTGATTGGCGGCGCGGCAGGACAGGGCGTTGATACGATGACAGCAATCATGGAACGCTTGCTAAAACGCGCAGGCTATTGCGTATTCACAATCAGAGACGTCATGTCTCGCATTCGTGGTGGTCATAATTTTTCGTTGATTCGTTTTGGTGTCGGCAAACTACCGCTTGCATCGCATAGTTACCTGATTGACGGCCTCATCGCGTTAAATGAAGAGACGATTGCACTGCACAAGAGCAAGATCAAGTCTGGCGGTTTTATTCTTTGCGACAAGGCGTTGGCGTTGGCGACGGCGCAAGGAGCAGAGGTCGAAGGCGTTCAAATGATCCAAATTGCGCTGGCCGAGATGGCCAAAGCGTTGGGGAATTCAGTTGTGTCGGGTAGCATTGCGTTGGGCGCGGCCCTGAAGATTTTTGGGGAGAATCTAGATCATTGCGGCGGGGTCCTGCAACAAAGTATTAAAAAGGAGTTTGTTGAAGTCAATTTGAAGGCGTTTTCGGCTGGCTATGATGCCACGGAGGCGCGCTATACGCATCTAAAAGGAAGTTTCGCGAACCATCTTCTACTCACAGGCAACAACGCAATTGCGCTCGGGGCCATGGCCGCAGGGCTCAAGTTCTTTTCGGCGTATCCGATGTCGCCTTCCACTTCGATCATGGAGTTTCTGTCCTCAAGAATGGTGGAGAGCGGGATTGTCGTGGAGCAGGCGGAGGATGAAATTGCAGCAATCAACATGGCAATTGGCGCGTCCTATGCGGGCGCGACGGCGATGACCGCGACTTCGGGCGGCGGCTTCTGCCTGATGGTAGAGGCGCTTGGGCTTTCGGGGATGGCGGAGATTCCTCTCGTCATTGCAAACATCCAGCGCCCAGGTCCGACCACCGGTCTGCCGACGCGGACAGAGCAAAGCGACCTGAAGTTTGTGATTTCCGCTGCGCAGGGTGAGTTCCCGCGGATGGTGATCGCAATGAAGAATCAGGAGGACTGCTTCCATCAGACGGTGCGGGCGTTCCAGATTGCCGAGAAATACCAGATTCCAGTCATCCTTTTGAGCGACCAGTACATCGCGGATTCTTCGGCGACTGTGCCGCGCATTGATATCAAGACGCTTCCCCTGGCGGGCACCAAATTGGGCGCACCAGCACAACACGCCCAAAGCCGTGGGGGCGCAAGTCTGGAGGGCGCCAAGTGCGACGGCACGTATCTTCGGTATCAATACACGGAGAATGGCATTTCGCCGCGCGCGTTCCCTGGAAGCACCGACTGCTTTGTCACTTCGGACAGTGACGAACACGATGAGCACGGCATGATTACGGAATCCGCCAACGTGCGCACACGCATGATGGACAAACGGATGAAGAAACTGGAGTTGCTCGCAACCGAACTTCAAGAACCCGAATTTTTTGGAGTAGAAGACTTTGATACCTTACTGGTCGGCTGGGGTTCCACCTACGGTGCGATTGTCGAGGCAATTGCGTTTTTGAATTCGTCACAGAGTACAAAGGGTGGCCGTTTTGGGGCGCTTGTGTTTGGGGATGTGTTCCCGATGCCGGTTGAGAAAATCGCCGCGTGTGCCAAACGCGCCAAGCGCATCATTAACGTTGAGCAGAACGCGACGGGCCAGTTAGCGGGTCTGATTCGTGAGTATGCGGGGGTGGAGATGACGCGCAGTATTCTGAAATACGATGGCCGACAGATTACGGCAGAAGAATTGATGATGAGACTCAGTGAGGAGGGGAAAGAATGAGCACATTTCAAACATTTGAGACAGCATGGTGCCCAGGGTGTGGGAATCACAGCATTTTGGAGTGCCTCAAGACGGCGCTCGAGCAACTTGATTTGGATCCACATGCGGTGTTGATGGTCGCAGGGATTGGGCAAGCAGCGAAGACGCCACAATACATCAGCGCGCATACCTTTTGCGGACTACACGGCAGATCACTTTCTCCTGCTACTGCTGCAAAAATTGCAAACGAGAAGTTGACCGTCATCGTGGAAACGGGAGACGGCGATTCCTACGGCGAAGGTGGGAATCACTTGATTCATTCCATCCGACGGAATGTGAATATCACGCATTTTGTGCACGACAATCAGATCTATGGCCTCACGAAGGGCCAGGCATCCCCCACGACACATGAGGGGCAGGTGACTGAGGTACAGGCGACCGGCAGTCACAACACGGCCTTTAATCCGGTCTTGATGGCCATTGCGGCGGGTGCGGGATTTGTGGCGCGTGCGTTTAGCGGAGAAAAAGAGCACCTGATTGAAGTCATGAAACAGGCGATTCAATATGACGGCTATGCGTTGGTGGACATTTTACAACCGTGTGTGAGTTTCAATAAGGTCAATACGTTTGCGTATTACAAACAACGCGTCTACAAGCTGGGGAAGGATTACGACAGAAAAGACAAGCTAGGTGCGATACAAAAGGCTTTGGAGCCAGAGGAAACCATTCCGATTGGTGTGATTTATGAGGAGAAGAAGTTGACGTTTCATCAGAAAAACGAAGTGCTGGCCGGAGGCGTACCGTTAGCGGGACGCGCCACGGATTTGAAGTTGATTCAAAAGTATATGGATGCATTGCAATAAAAATTTAAGAGGAGAGGTGTTTCATATGAAAAACGTGATTATTTATGGCAGTAACTATGGGTATACAGAAGACTGCGCCGAGAAGCTGGCGGCGCAATTGGAGGGCGAGACTGTTTTGCTCAACGCAAAAAGACAGAAAATCGAGTCGGTGCAAGAGTATGACCGCGTCATCATTGGAAGCTCCGTCTACATGGGGCAAATTCATAAAGAAGTCAAAGAGACGTGCGAAAAAATACTCCTTGAAGTGGACGGGAAGAAGATCGGTATTTTCTTGTGTGGGGGCTTGCCACAGAATTATGAGCTTGTGCTCAAAGTCTCATTCCCAGAGCAGATGGTGGACCAAGCAGTCGCAACTGATTTTTTTGGTGGGGAATTTCGGAAAGACAAAATGAAACTGGGGCATAAATTGATCATCGGTATGATGAAAAATGCAACAGATAAAGACGGAAATAGTGGAATTAAGGCAATGCCGGAACATATCGATCGCTTTTCGGCTCGGATGAATGGGAGATAATTATGGATAACAGTTTGGCGCGTAAAAGAAAAGGGAAGAAAATCAGAAAAATCATCATCTGGATGCTTGTGCTTTTGGTGGTGGTCGCTGGAATTGCTTGGAGTGTCGTCACGTTTGGCGGCGCAAAAGGCTCCTATGATGAGGAAAAGGTGATGAAGAGAGATGTCGTCACCTATTATAGTTTTTCGGGAGTCGTGGAGGCAAAAAACAGTGATTCGATTCTTGCTGATCGCGCACTGCAAGTGAAAGAGGTGCTTGTCAAGGAAGGTGACAAGGTCAAAAAAGACGATGAGTTGATTAAGACGACATATGGTTCCAACATCAAAGCGACCATGGATGGCACCGTCTCAAAACTTTACGTGGAGACCGATTCACAAGTCATGTCGGGCATGAATCTCGTGGATCTGGTGGATTATGATCATTTGCAAGTCAGTGTGAAGGTGGATGAATATGACTTGAGCAGCATTGCTGTGCACAAAAAAGTGAAAGTGACGATCAACGCGCTTGACAAGGTGGTCAGTGGAGAAATCAGTTCCATCTCGCGTGAGGCCATCAACACAAACGGACTGGCGTATTTTTCGGCGACCATTGATCTTGCCTATAATAAAGTGTTGCGGGTTGGAATGAGCACGGAAATCAGGATTCTCAACAAACGTGTGAAGCAGGTCATGACGCTTTCGATGAAAGCGATTCAGTTTGATGCAAACAACAAACCATTTGTACTAGTCAAAGATGCAAAAGGCACAGCGATTACGCAGTATATTGTGACGGGGATGAACGACGGTAACATCGTACAAGTCGTAAAAGGACTGAAAGTAGGGCAAGTCGTCCTCGTTGCGAAGAAGGTTGCGGTGCAGTCGTTTGGTGGAGCGGGTATGCGGCCTGCAAGTGCGAGCACACAGCCGGCGAACCAGTCCGGAGGACAGTCAAAATGAGTCAGCAAATCTTAAACATGACGAATATCGTGAAGTGTTACCAAATGGGCGATGAGCTGCAAAAAGTGCTGGATGACGTGTGTTTCTCAGTCAATAGCGGGGAATTTGTGTCGATCTTGGGGCCGTCTGGCTCTGGAAAGACCACCCTCATGAATATCATCGGGTGCCTGGACGTGCCGACCAGCGGGAGCTACTTGCTTTCAGGCAACACGGTCGAGGACCAGGAGGAGCGTGAACTGGCGCGCATCCGCAATCGCGAGATTGGCTTTGTGTTTCAACAGTTTCAACTGCTTCCACGGTTAAACGCACTGCAAAACGTCGAATTGCCTTTGATTTACTCCGGCATCGGCGAACGCGCACGCAGACAACGCGCCAAGGAAATGTTAGAAAAAGTAGGGCTTTCTGATAAGTTATATAATAAACCAAATCAACTCTCCGGGGGGCAGCAACAGCGCGTTGCAATTGCGCGCGCCATGGTGACCCATCCAACTATTTTGCTTGCCGATGAACCGACTGGCGCACTGGACCAGACGACGGGTAAGCAGATTATGGCGCTTTTTCGCGAACTAAATGCCGAAGGGCGCACCATTATCATGATTACGCATGATCCCGTCATAGCAAAGAACGCCACGCGCGTCGTCCAGATTCTCGACGGCCAGTTAAGCGAAGAAGGCGGTGCATCCGATGTTTCGTGAAAGCGTGAAAATCTCCTGGAGCAATATTATCAATAATAAAATGCGTTCCTTCCTGACGATTCTCGGAATCGTGATTGGGGTTGGTTCCATCATCGCGCTCATCACAATCGTGCAGGGGGCGACGGATGAGGTGACAAGTCAAGTTGCGTCGTTTGGCGCTGACAAGATTACGGTGTCGACGTTTGGGACGCCGTTGAAGCGGGGGTTGCTGGATGGAGACATCAAGAAACTCTCCAAAATTGACAACGTCGCAGGTGTTTCGCCGACGATATCGAAAAAAGATACGGTCGAGTATGCGAAGCGGATTCGCGAAAACGTCTCGATTCAGGGAAAAAATGAAGTGTATTTTGCCAAGACGAAAGATGTCATGGAAAGCGGAAGAGCCCTGAATATTCTGGATGTCACGGCAAAAAATAAGGTCTGTCTCGTTGGTGCCAATGTCGCTAACGATCTATTTTGGGGTGTCAATCCAATTGGAAAAAGTCTGCGCATTGGTGGGCTTAAGTATCGAATTGTCGGGACGCTGAAAGAGTCGTTTGGCTTTACCATTTCGTCTAACAATGACGCGGTCATCATCCCATATACCACGGCGATGAGCTTTCTTGGGACGCGGTATATTTCGAGTGTAGAGGTCTTTATGGCGGACTCCAAGCTGTCCGAGTCGATCACGACAAACATCAAATCAGTCTTGAATGAAGCATTTAACTATAAAGATGACTCGTTTACCATTTTCAACATGCAAGACATTCTCACAACCATCCTCGCCATGACGGCGATGCTTTCGCTCATGCTTGGTGAGATTGCATCGATTTCTCTGGTCGTCGGCGGAATTGGCATCATGAACATGATGCTGGTATCCGTTACGGAGCGCACGTCTGAAATCGGACTGCGCAAAGCGTTGGGCGCAGAGCCGAAAAGGATTCAACAACAATTTCTCATCGAGGCCGTTGTACTCTCGGTGTTTGGCGGTGCCGTGGGACTGCTGCTGGGGGTATCCCTCGCAATTTTGGTTTGTAATCTCATTGGCGTCGCATTTTCGCTATCCATCTCCACGGTATTCTTGGCACTCGGCTTCTCCGCGGCCATCGGCATCATCTTTGGATTTGCGCCAGCAAGAAAAGCGTCAAGGCTTAATCCAATTGACGCTCTAAGAAGTGTCTAACAAAGTATTTCTATGCTTGCGGATTTGGTAGATATATCGCGCTGACCTCTTTCGCAAGTTTGTCATAATTTTTCAGGATTTGAATGAAGGCATCCACAATTTCACCATCGAATTGTGTGTTTTTGCCTTGTACTAACTGCTCCTTGGCAACTTCCAACGCAAGTCTTGGGCGATAGTGCCGGTCTGAAATCATGGAATCAAATGCGTCTGCAACGGCTATGATCCGGGATAACAACGGGATGCGATCCCCCTTGATGCCTTCTGGATACCCGAGTCCATCAATGCGTTCATGATGAAATTTAACGATGTTGACGACGCCTTTGAACATCGAGACCGCAGATAAAATGTGTGCACCTTTGAGTGGGTGTTTCTTGATTTCTTCATATTCGAGTTTATCCAGAGACTGATTTTTGAGCAAGATGTCATCCGCTGTACCAATTTTACCTACATCATGGAAGATGCCTGAGATGCGCAACATTTCGATTTCATTTTCCGAGATGCCCAGTTCCTGCCCGATTTTTACTGCATAGTACGACACGCGATCCGAATGGCCGCGCGTATAAATATCTTTTGCGTCTACCGCCAAACGTAATGCCTCAATGGTATCCATATAGCTTCCGCGCAGTTGATCATAGGTCTTGTTGAGTTCCTCGTTTTTCATATTCACAAGCGAATGCAAAAACGCATTGTTTAAAGAAGAAGAGGCCTGGTTGGCATAGATTTCGAGGAGTTTTACGCCTTCTGCTAAGTGGAACGTCATGGCATCGTGGCTTTCAACGTAGATGACGCCGACCGATTGTAGAAATTCATTATTGAGCGGTAAAATGATGCCTGTCTCAAAATATACTACTTCTCTGGTCATGCGCGCATTACCAATGCTTTCAATCAGTGCAGGACTTAAACTTTCAATAAAATCGATGATCTCTGTTTTATATTTTCCAATCCCTTTAAAAATACTTTTATTACCTGCTGTAAAATCGGTGATGTCGTCAATTAAGATAAACGCATTTTCGCTATTGACGAGTGGCATAATTTCGGAGAGAATTTCCTCAAGGATATTTCCCAAAGGCTGCAACTGATAGATTTTTGGCACGGAGAGTAAGATTTTATTAAGGCCATCTTGGAATTTTTTGATTGACTTCATCATTGTGATGGATTTGATGCCAGACTCCACCAAAAGGATGAGTTGATCAAATTTATCGCTCTTTTCCGCATATCCTTGGATTTCAAGAATTCGAATCGTTTCGAGAGGAGGCGCAACATCTTGGTGCCCCGTAAGAAGGAGGATGTAAATTTCAGAGTTGAATTCCCTAATTCTTTTTACAACTTCATCGCCGTGAATCGGAAACATGAGGTAATCTAAAATTAACATATCGAAGTGTTCTGTGCGGATGCGCTCAATCGCTTTGATTGGATCTGTTTCGCCAACGAAATCATATCCACTTCTTGTTAACACAACTTCCAAGGAATCAATGATTCCAATCTCGTCATCTAATACAATAATCTTGAAATCAGACTCCGCTTTGTATAGTTTCTTTCTCATGAAAGACCCTCCTCTTTCAAAAACAACGCCGTGCTTGGTATTGATAAATAGAATGTCGTCCCTTTTCCGTCTTCCGATGTAAACCACATATCGCCATTAAAACGACCTTTAATTGTGGCATAGGACATATACAATCCCAGTCCAGTTCCTTTATTTCCTTTTGTGGTCACCATCTGTTTGAATAGTTTTTCTTGCACACTTTTGCTCATGCCCACCCCATAATCAGTTAATCTGAATATGATATTGTTGTCTTTAGATAACAAATTCAATTCAATTATACCATGTTCTTCGGAATATGCGTGAATAGAATTTATGATTAAGTTATCAAAAATTTGTACAAGACTGCTGATGTCGCCCGTAATCGTCGTTTTTAAATCGATTTCGGCGGTTACATTTAACACGCAGTTGCTGACAATTAACTCGTGTTTCATCAGTAAATCGACACGTTTGATGAGTTCTTTAAGGGTGAACGTGTTTAAATTCGATTCTTCTGAATTTGTCGTCAATCCCTTCACAGTGGAAATGATGTCAGACATGTAAGCGCAATATGGCTTCATTTTTTCGAGCCAATCGTCCATCTCTTTTGCAATTTCTCGATGATCCGCATCCTCAATGCTGGCATCACCAATCGACTGTGCATATTCTGCGGTCAAATCTTTTAAGCGTTCTATGCCACCAGACAGCGACATGATTGGTGTCCTTAAATTGTGTGCAATGCCCCCAATCAATTGCCCTAAAGAGGAGAGACGTTCCTGTTCCATAATGATTTCTTGTGTGCTTTTAATTGTCTCTAAGTCTTTCTTGCTTTGCGTAATATCTTTGAGCAATATAATGGTTGCGGTATAGACACTATTGATGAAAATTGGTGTCACTTCAACCATGAAAAAGCGATTGAATTTTTCTCCAATGATGTTTCGTTCAAAACTTACAGTTTCTTTTGCTTTGATCGCTTGTTTGCCATAGTCAACTAATAAATCGCTATTGAGACCTAAATAGCTATTTTCATTCATGAGTGTCAGGAGATTTGCCTTTCTTCGTAGTCCTTTCACTTCACTAAATACATCCATAAATGTTTTGTTATAATCGATGATACTGAAATTTCTGTTTACCACAATATAACTATCGGATATCAAGTCAACGATCTTTTGCAGTGCAATGGGTGCAATATTTAAGAAGTCAAGCTTAATGATAGCGAGTGAGAAGCAAACAATGGCGATCGAAAAAGAAATTGGGGTGTAGTAAATTGGCAAATTTAGCACCTTTAATGTCAGTAAAATATTGATTACAAAGGGGATGGCGATGCCGACCTGAATCAAGATGGATTGTTTGGAAAAGAATCCTGAGTTTTTGATGGAATAGCGTGTGAGGAAAAACAACCCAAGCACAATAAAGAGATAGGAAAACAAGGTGTGTACTTGGAACATCCATCCGAGTACAGATTCCTGATGATAAATGGAATAGTGAACAAAGTATTCATGATGCAGTTCATTCGTCAGTAAAGCAATGAAATCGATAACAGGGATTATGAATAACAGCAAATACGGCATAGTTAATTTTATTCTGCTGCGCTCAAAAATCAAACCTGTGAAAAGCAAAGAAATTGGTAGGAAAATCAGGCCAAAGTAATAGAGATAGACAAACGTTAAGTTCGTTACCCCGAATTGAATGGTGGTAATAACCTCTAATATATGACCGATGCACCAGATTAAAATCAAGCCAATATTACAGGCGAATACATAATGAATCTGGGATTTGTTTTTCATTCGAACAATTGCAATCAACAACCCAATAATCATGATGGTGGACATGATTAGAAGTAAAAATGAAAAGTCATATTGTAACACCATGTGCAACTCGCCTCATTTCTTATACGCCAAATTCCTGCTTAAACTTGTTGATATACTGATTCGGAATGATATAGTCGTCGCAGTGGAGATGTGCGCCTTTCAATCCGAGCTGGTTGAGTTTCTGATAATGCAAGTAACAATCCTTGATTTCCGCAGTGCCGACCGATGGCTTCAAATTCATATATTTTGCAGATAACAAAGAAGAATAGATACATCCTGTGATTTCTTTTCCGCTGAGAAAATGTTGCTTATATTTGTTTAAATAAGCAGGGCTCATGGTCTGTGGTAAGAATGTCAACTTATTTAGTTCTTTCGGCGATTCTAATACGCCGCCCTCTGTAAATAAAATATCGCCCGCGCGTTGCAGTCTCTGAATAGCTTCCTCTTTCGAGAAACAATGAGGCCCCGAGTCATCAATAATCATCGTACCAGGTTGAAACCGATTGACTGCGAGCACATTTGGCACATTGGTAGCACCGATAAACATGGTGTTTTCGTAAATCTCATCAGGGACTTTAATCCCTTGAGAGAGCGAAATCGTAATGGTGTTTTTAAAGCCAAATTCTTCTTTTAACTCTTCGCTCAGTGCACGCAAATAGGTTTCTTTCTCTTCAATGTCACAAAGGTTTATGGCGGCTGGGTGCGGCAAAACGGACAGTAATAACTTGATAACGGTAGTACCAATCGAGCCAAGGCCTAAGACACAGAGGCGTTCCGCTTGGATGTTGCGACTGCCATCATGGAGCATCCGTTTGATGGATAGGATGACCGAGGCAGCAGTCGTCGTATGTCCCGTTGTCACCTTAATGCCTGGGCAGTGCGTTGCGCATAGCGCGACAATATCCTTTCCATAATTCGTCGCAGACGGGATGAGGCCTGTCAAAGAAACAATTTTTGCGCCTAAACTTTCTGCAAGTTGGACGGCTTCAAGACTTTGCTGCAATAAAACTTCTTTTTCTGCATAGAGGGTATTGCTTAGCATCGGTAGAATCATGAGTCCGATATGCCCCACATCGTTCATAATACTGTGGTATAGAATCGGCTTGTCCCCAAATTCGCTACGCAGTTTTTTTGTTTTATCTGCATCGTGCATTAGAACAAAATCTTCAGGAATATAACTGAGTGCTACAGAATCAATTTGCGGTAATTCTCCTTCGAGAATCAGGTCAACAATTGGGCGAGATTCAATTTTAACGTGTTCACTCGTGCTCGCATCTAAGGTGGAACGGTCTATATTTTGATCTGCTTCATAGATTTCGTCCTTGATTTCAGAAAGTGTGATTTTTTGAGAGAGCGCCCGAATCGTGGGGTGTTCATAAATGTCTTGGATTTGCGCGAACATGCTGTGTTTATATAATGTGGAAAGGAATTGCACGGTACCTAACGAATCTCCACCGAGCTCAAAGAAATTATCATCAATGCCGACGCGCTTGATGTTTAGAATTTCGCCCCAAATATTTGCTACGGTTTGTTCCATTTGATTGCGGGGTTCGATGTATTTTTCTTTGGAACTGATCTTTGGTTCTGGCAAAGACTTTAAGCTGACTTTTCCGCTTGCCGTCAATGGCAAAGATTCCATTTGTACAAAATGGGAAGGCACCATGAAGTTTGGCAGGACTTGCAATAAATATTCCTTTAAATCACTGACGGACAAAGGCGTCTGTGAAACATAATACGCGCAAAGATAGCGTTTTTCAAACGCATCATCGCGTGCTATGACAGCGGCTTTCTCTATGCCAGGAAAGAGCAGGAGGTGCTTTTCAATTTCACCAAGCTCAATGCGAAATCCTCGAATCTTGACCTGGTTGTCCATGCGTCCGAGGTATTCAATGTCCCCTTTCGGGAACCAGCGTGCATAGTCTCCGGATCGATAAATGAGTTCGTCTTCCTTAAATGGGTTGGGCACGAAGCGCTCTTTCGTGAGTTCGGGTTTGTGCAAATAGCCTCGTGAGAGTCCTTCGCCGCCAACACAGAGTTCGCCCATGACACCAATCGGCACTAAATTCAGATTTTTATCGAGAATATATAAGCTGACGGTCGGCAGGGGCTTTCCAATGTTGTTTGTGTTGAGGCGTACTTCTTCTTCCGTAATCTCTTTGAATGTATCTACAACCGATGTTTCGGTAATCCCGTACATGTTGAATAACTTCGTTTCAGGATATTTTTTAATAAATGATTTTAACATGACGGGCTTTAAGGATTCACCTGCAAACAGGACATAACGCAGGACGAGGTTCTTTTTTGTCGTTTTAATCTCTTCGTTGATCATGTTATAGAAGGAGACGGGAATCTGATTGAGTACCGTTACTTTTTTTTGTTTTAACACATCTAAAAATGCCTTGGGATCCTTCGATGTATTTTTTGAGATGATGACGAGGCTGCCGCCATAGAGTAAGGCACCATACATTTCCCAAACGGAAACATCAAAGCAAATCGAATGGGAAAGTGCCCAAACATCTTGCTCATCAATTTGAAAAACAAACCCGTCATTCTTCATGAGCGGAACAATGTTTTTATGTTCAATCATAACGCCCTTGGGCTTGCCTGTGGAACCAGAGGTGTACATGACATAGATCAAGTCGTTTGGCTTATTGAGGTTTTCGATGTTTTCGCAGGATAATTGCCCAATGGCAGGGTCGTTGATGTTGATCAAAGCGCCTTGAAAGGGCCGTAGGTCCGCTGTTTCGTCATGGACGAGAAGATATTTCGTCTTGCTGTCTTCAAGCATGTATTTCGTGCGATCTTCTGGATAATCTGGGTCGATTGGCAGGTAGCAACCGCCAGACTTCAAAATGCCAAGAATACCAACGATCATCTCCGGTGTACGTTGCATCATGATGCCGACTATGGTATCTGGATTCACGCCCTTCTCGCGCAAATAATAAGCGAGCTGATTTGCTTTCTGGTTCAGCTCGGTGTAAGTGACTTCTGTGTTTTCAAAAACTAAGGCAATGCGATCTGGGGTCTTTTTGACCTGCTCTTCGAATAACTGGTGGATGGTTTTGCTTCTTGGGAAATGGACCAGAGTATCATTGAATTCAAGTAATAATTTATTGCGTTCAACTTCAGACATAATATGAATGTATGGAAGTTTTCTTAGCGGATTGTCTAGTGCATGCCACAAGAGTCGAATGATGTGGTCGTGGATAAATTCAATTTCCTTTGGATAAAAAATTTCAATGAGATAATCGTAATTCATGATGATATTCCCAGTATCATCGCGGTCATTGATATGAATGTAGAGACCTTCGGTCTGATAACCGTTAAAATGCCAGCGGCCTTCTTGTTCGTCGACGGTATCTTCTTTTGAAAATTTGGCATTCTGGTAGGACATGGCGATGTCGAACAACTTATCGGTACCCTTTGATTTTTCGCGAATGCCCTTCAAAATCTCATCATATGGGAATTTTTGATGCCGCAAAACGGACATCCACTCCGCAGAGATTTGCTGAGAAAATGCAATGAAATCAAGTTCATTGTCGATTTTAATACTGAGCGGGACGGTGCTGATAAACATGCCGAGTGTTTGTTTCTCTTTTGCATTCGATCGATTCAATACGGGTACGCCGACCGTCACGGTTTCTTTATTCGTTATGCGGTTAATATATAGACAAAGCGCGGAAAAAAACAAGGTAAAAATCGAAGTTCTATTTTCGCCGCAGTGTTTTCGAACTAAATTTGACAATTTTTCAGGCACAACAAACGACTTTCGGTGCGCTTTTAAGTTGTCGTAATTTGTTTTTCTAGTTTTCAAAACAGTTAATTCGAAGGTGTCTTGAAATTTTGAATTCCAAAAATGTCGGTCCTTTTGGAATTTTTCTGATTCAAAGTATTCTAATTCACTTTCTATAAAGTCGAGGTAGGAGTGCTTCGGTTCTTGCGGAAGAGGTGCTTGGTTTTTTATAAGATGATAATATTCCATGACTTCTGCGCCGATTTTCACGATTGACCAAGCATCTGAAATAATGTGGTGGATGCGTGCAAAAAAGCCGCTTTTATTGTCCCCGTATTTAATCAAAGCAAAATAAAACAGGTCGTTTTCCCCTAAAGGAATTGGAATGACGGATTCGCGTTTGTCCCATTCATAGACGCGTTCGATTGGTTGGTTTCGAAAATCAAAGAAATCTAATTTGTAGTGCGTAGGCGCGGAGATATATTGAAGGGGTTCACCCTCGACTTCTTTCACGTGTAGACGCAAGGCGTCATTTCTTTTCATGAGAAGATTCACAGCTTGTTCCATGGTGTCTAAATCTAAATCGTTTTCAATTTTCAGCGTCGCTGAAACATTGCCGATGCTTGTGTTCGGATAAAGCTTTTCGATATAGAAAATACTTCTTTGAGGAGATGATAATGGATATGTATTTTCTTTCGTATTCATTGAGATTCCTCTTTTCGCATTTGTAAAAACT
>Ga0194063_10001552_pt1 | contig 14852 bp, 17 predicted proteins | sample SepL3720m_MetaG_FD_155459 | JGI IMG/M metagenome (GOLD analysis project Ga0194063, IMG submission 155459) | Anoxic zone freshwater microbial communities from boreal shield lake in IISD Experimental Lakes Area, Ontario, Canada - Sep2016-L373-20m | ecosystem: Environmental > Aquatic > Freshwater... | reverse complement strand
ATTTTATTTAGGCTATACCCCTCCAATTGGTAAATTCCTAGCTGTTCTCTTTCTGTTCGGCTAAAATGTGTATACGACATATCAGGGGGGGTAAAATGATAGTTACGCCTATTCACTTTACCCCCCCCTTATGTTCGCTCTCTATTGTTTCCCCTGTTGCACTTCGAATTGAAACTTAGGACCCCGCCATTATTTCAGAAAAACTATTTTTTGCAAGTACAAGTATGGATTGGTCAGCCGTGCTTGTTGCGCGTTCAATCAGTTTTGTAATTTACTTGTTCCATTTTATATTTTCTAAAACTCCAAAAATTTTTTTAGCCAATCTTTCCCTGCTCAAATATACTGCCTATTAATATGCTCTTTTACGGTTTCCGATATCAATAAACGGAAAAGTGGAAAATTTTGAAAAAGATGCTCTTTCCGATATAATGGGTTTTGATTCTTTTTTCTTTTTTTATGGCGCATATTCCTCAACATCCCCTTCCTGAAACAGGCGATGAAATTGCTATTCTGAAAACCAACCACGGAAATATTACTCTTCGGTTTTTTCATGCCATGGCACCCAAAACAGTAGAGAATTTTCTCACCCATGCTAAAAACGGGTATTATAACGGTATTATTTTTCACCGCGTTATTGAAGGATTTATGATGCAGGGAGGTGATCCAACGGGAACCGGAACGGGCGGAGAGAGTATTTGGGGCAAACCTTTTGCAGACGAATGCCATCCCCACGCAAAAAATATGCGGGGCTCCATTTCTATGGCAAATGCCGGACCAGGAACAAACGGATCTCAGTTTTTTATTAACCAGAACGACAATACCTTTTTAGACGGAAAACACACCGTTTTTGGAGAAATTATAGAGGGAATGGATATTTTGGATACGATATGTGAACAACCGGTAGATCGTCATGACCGTCCGCATGAGGATGTGGTGATTAAGGGGATTGAGGTACAAGAATATGAAGAAGGAAAAAACTGAAACATGGAAAACGGCACTTCTTCGCCTTGAGGGAATATGGACAGACAGCCCTTATGATTTTGAAAATGTCAGAAATGAATTTGATCGTGTTCATTCCGAAACGGGAGAAATCCGATTCTTAAATGCGCCTGCTGTCGTACGCCCAATGGAGTAACGCTTGGCGTTGACGGGATCGACACGCAAAATCTCCGGGGAGACAATTTTTTGCCACTGCCCACCAGTGCCGCCGAATGGCTTTCCAACGCTTTATTTGGCGAAGGTCTTCTTCCTGCAACCTTCGCCCCATGTAATACCGGCAATACCACTGAAACCATCCCCGAGGATCGTCTTTAAAAATCCATCCCTTTTTGAGCCATTCTTCTCTCGAGAGAGAGGCATCTACTCCGAAAAAATTAAGAGATGGATCTTTCTGGTGGGGTGAGAGTTTTGCGCTTGTAAACCATTCTTGGGGAAATTCAGCTTGGCAATCGGTCATATATTTCCCTCCAAAAACGCCCAGTTCTAGCATTTCTGGAGGAGAAAGATGAGGCGTAAATTCTGGATGAAAGTTTTGTCCCGCTGGTTCGGTTCTCTCATATTGGTAGCCGTTTTGGAAAAAATCATGAACGGAAATGAGCATAAGAAGAGCAATAATGACGCTTTGCTATCCTCCTCTTTTCTCGGTATATTGGAAAGCAATGGACCTCATCTCAGCAAAAACACTGGCAGAAGAGTTATTGAAAGAACATGAGTTACTGGCGTGGCATTTTTGTTTTGATACCGCTCGGGTACGGTTTGGAAGTTGTCGGTACCATACCAAAACCATTACGCTTTCCAAAACGCTTACGCAGCTGAATACCGAAAAAATTGTAAAAGGCGTTATTCTCCATGAAATTGCCCATGCGTTGGTGGGCGCACGGTGTGGGCACGGAAGAAAATGGAAAGCTAAAATGGAAGAACTAGGCGAAAAACCAGAGCGGTGTTTTTCTGCCGAACAGGTGGAAATGCCCCAGGGAAAATATACGGCTATTTGTCCGGTTTGTGCGTATTCTTTTCCGGCGCATCGTAAGCGCAAAGGGGCGTGCCGAAAATGTTGCACGCTCCACAACGGAGGAAAATATTCTCCGCAATTTATGCTCCAATTTCAGGAAAATGAGCCCTCCAAGAAACGGATAAAACGGAGTATGGCTCCTAATAAAAAGCCGAGGAAAAGCCTTTTAAAAAAGATTCTTTCCCGGATACCCCTTCTCTCGTTTTTTATTTAGTACCAGTCATTTATTTTTTCTATGCAGCCCAATAATCCGCTTCACGGCGTTCCCCTTAAAAAAATTCTTCACGATTTGGTCGATACATACGGCTGGGAGTATTTATCAACAAAAGTGCATATTCGGTGTTTTGCGTTTGATCCGAGCATCACCTCTAGTCTTGCCTTTTTACGCAAAACCCAATGGGCAAGAGCAAAAGTGGAAGGATTATGGATACAAATGGGACACCAGTAAAACGCCCAAAAAAAGAGAAATAATCCCTATTTTTTACACAAGAAAAGAAAACATTTACCTTCTGTATTTTTTTGGTAGAGTTTTATTGTTCTTTTTTTTCTTTCAATGCTTGAAGAATTTAAAAAATTTGCCATAAAAGGAAATGTTATCGATATGGCGGTTGGAGTTATTATTGGTGCCGCATTTGGAAAAATCGTGACCTCATTAGTTGAAAATATTATCATGCCTCCCATTGGGGTACTGTTAAATGGCGTTGATTTTTCGCATCTCGCCATCACCCTTATTGAAAAAACTGAAAATACTTCAGCAGTCACTATTCAGTATGGGGTCTTTCTCAATACGATCATCAACTTTCTCATTATTGCCTTTGTAATTTTTCTCCTGGTAAAGCAAATCAACCGGTTTAAAAAAGAGGAAGAAGTAAAAGCACCAGAAACACCGGAAGAAGTTCTGCTCCTCAGAGAAATTCGAGATAATATAAAGAAAAAGTAAAAATCTTTACGCTGAGACCTGCTTTATATAAGTCACGCCCAAAAAAATTTTCGTGAGAGAATAATTTGGGGTGTTATTTTGAGCAGTAACTTTTAATTTTCTTCATAGTAATAGGAATAATCTATTCCTTTCATAAACATTTCACGACTGTGGATTTCATCCGTCAGGGCATTTTTTAACAAATTTTTTATCGTTTCACTGTTTTGTGGGCTTTGTATCATGGCATTCATATACTCGTTTTTCCCTATTTTACTCCAATCAACGCATTTTTTCAGGCGTTTTTTGAGTATCAAATCGATCCAAATGCGTGTACTTCTCCCATTCCCTTCCAGAAATGGATGAGCAATATTCATTTCGATGTATTTGTCAGCAATGTTCTCGAAGGTTTCTTCTGGCATTTTTTCAATCTGCTTCAGCGTGGCATCTAAATACTGTGCCATGGCAAACTGAAAACCCCCTTTGGAAATATTTTTTTGTCTGACTTGTCCTGCAAAATCATACAAACCGCCAAACAAATAGGCATGAATTTGTTGTAAGCCTTTTGTGGTGCCAACTTCTAGTTCATCAATCAAATTACTTTCAAACAAGGCGTATGCTTTTGTTTTACTTTTTCCGTCAATGGTATTGTCGCTGTAGAGAAACCAATCGAGAAATGGCATAGATTTTTTCCCGGGAATCGTTTTTACTACATCAACAATATCGTCTTGCGAAAAACAATCAGTGGCATATTTTTTCCCATCTGCAGATACAATCTTCAGTTGACTACAAAATGTAGTCAACTGATTCCCTTCTTTTTTGAGCCTTGTTTTCATAACGCTCCAATATTTTCTTGGATTGGTACTTTCTGTCAAAATAGCGATAATATCGACAACCGAAAACCACCATTTGCTGTTTTCTTCGTCCCAAAGGGCACGAACCTCTCGGTCATTAAAAAAGCGGATTGAAATTTTACTCATGCTCATTTCGTAATAAAAGAATACTACACCTGTAATGTAATTTTCCCCTCTATATATTGGTCTGCAAGGGCAGAAAGAAGAGATTGGTAGGGAATCCCTGTTTGACGAGCTTTTTCTTTCATCTTTAAAAAAGTGGGTTTCCGAAGTCGGATACTAATGGGAAATGTTTTTTGTGCGGTATATGCCAGGGCTTCTTGTAATTTTTGTTCTATTTCCTTTTTTTGGGGATGCACTTGTGGAACAAAATTTTCCGATTCTATCGCCTGCATAAGCATTTCTTCTTCTGCATCATGAGGAAGAAAATATCCGTCTGGAAGTGATGCAACATTTTTCATAGAGAATGGGGATAAGTTTTTTGCAGTTTTCTACTGGGGAAAGCAGTTTTAAGAACGATTTCTTCTGTGGTTATAAGACACGGAACCGTCCAAATATAGTCGTTATAGGGAAGAATAATAAGGAATTGGTTTTCATGTTGCGTACTGGGATTTTCAATAATATCGAGGTATTCCTTTCTCCGAACCATATCTTCTATTTCTAAAAAACTAATTCCACGATTTTCTATAAGCCATTCATTTTTAGAGGTATTCCAAACAATTTTTTGCATACCAAAATATATTTACACATACATTGTATTGTTTTTTTAACAAATATCAAAGAAAATTTTTAGAAAAAAAGTTTGCGGATATGTGTGCTCGAGCGACTCTCCCGAGTCGCTTGATTTTTTAGAGCGTCTCAATATTTCCGCATACGAAAAATAAGGTTCAACTCTGGAGAGTTGAACCAGCAAAGAGATGGTAAAACGGAGGAGGAGAAACGAGAGAGCCAACTACTGGTCATGCCCAACACGGGAAGGAGCTAGCACAATTTGCCTACTTGGATTCTTTTTCTAAATTTTTAAATATGAGAATATCGTTTTCTACAAGAAATTGGAAAAATTTCTTATTTTCTTCTGCATGTTCCAAAACAAACTGTGCTGCTGATTTTTTAATTGCACTCGATATCATTGGTGTTACAAAGAATAATAATAACAAGCCGACCCACCACTTGTAAAATATAGACACAAGAACAAATCCAGGTATTGATAACATCCAAACCCAAGACCAAAATAAATGAGAGGCTTGATATTTTTTTGGTAGGTGATCGACTAATTTCAGCGCAGTTGAGTTATCAACACCGGCAGAAATTTTTCCTTCTTTTCGAAGTTTTATGAACTCTTCATGTTTCATATTAATATTATAAAGAAAAGGGGCAATTACGCATAACTCGTTATTATAGGAATTATTCGCACTCGCCAGTAAATTTATGCATTGTAAAAATATAAGAACGATCCAATTGAAGAAACTACATATACAATAGAACTTAAGAAATGAAATTTAAGTGTATTTTTAAAGGACTCATCAAATAATTTCTTCTGTTCCTCATTTTCTGCAAGAGTTAAAAAATCTTCAAATTGCTTTTGTTTATCAAAATTCATTTTTAACAGCAATATGGTTAGAATTGTAAACCAGATAAAATAATTTGAGAAATTGAAGGCAAATAACAAGTATCCATTTAAAATACCATAGCTAATAAGTATCGGTAATACTTTAGGAAAATATTTGTGGTAAGTTGAGAATCGATAAATTTGCATTAAAATAAAAATACTTGCCCAAACAAATATGAAAAACAGAACAATGCTCATTTCAATTTTTTCAATTATGAGTCCAACGATTAACAAAATTAAAGCAAGTAAAATTGAAGCACCACTGATTATTGGTGATAGCCTCCCCCTCATAGATGCTTGCCAATCACCTAAAAGAAACAAAAAAACTACAATATAAATCATTTTTTAAGAGTTAATAGCCAAAATATAATTTTTCTTCGCCCTCGCCAGCAATGCTCGCGAGGGCGATTTTTCACCTTTTCCTACGCAATCCCCGGCACTGGGAACCGCATATTCAAATCTTTTACCGCCTTGGCAATTTCTGCCAATTTTGCGTCATTGTCTCGGTTCTTTACTGCCTCCATCATAAATTGCGCTACCATTCTAAATTCTGCTTCCCCAAATCCTCGCGTTGTCATGGCTGGGGTTCCCAGTCTAATTCCGGAAGGATCCATTGGTCCTCGAGGATCATCCGCAATGGCGTTTTTATTGAGCGTAATGTGCACTTTGTCCAAAACCGTTTCAGTTTCTGACCCTGTTGCTCCCCAGCTGGTTACCGTATCAATCAGCATCATGTGGTTGTCGGTTCCGCCGGTAATAAGTCGTGCACCGTTTTTCATAAATTCGTCTGCCATGGCTTTGGCATTGGCAATAATATTTTTAGCATACACCTCAAATTCGGGTTTTAACGCTTCTCCAAAGGCTACTGCTTTTCCCGCTACGGCGTGCATATGTGGTCCTCCTTGGAGTCCAGGGAAAATCATTTTATCAATGGCTTTTGCGTGCTCTTCTTTGGCGCTCAAAATCATTCCTCCTCGGGGACCTCGAAGCGTTTTGTGGGTCGTGGTGGTCACAATATCAAATCCAAAATCAAAAGGATTTTTCAGTTGTTTTCCCGCAATAAGCCCCGCAATATGTGCCATATCCATCATGGTTATCGCTCCTACTTCGTCCGCAATGGCTTTAAATTTGGCGTAATCCAATTCTCGAGGATACGCAGAGAAACCCGCTAAAATAAGCTTTGGTTTTGTTTCTAATGCTGTTTGACGGAGCGCTTCGTAATCAATTTCTCCCGTCTCAATATTTTTCATTTTATACCGCACAAAGTTGTACAGCTTGGACATTTTGGTAACGGGATGCCCATGGGACAGGTGCCCTCCGTGGGAAAGATCCATTCCGAGAACGGTATCCCCCAGGTCCAAAAGCGCAGAATACACGGCTTCATTAGCGGGGCAACCAGAGTGGGATTGCACATTTACAAAATTCGCTCCGGGAAAGAGTTTTTTTGCCCGATCAATAGCGAGGAGTTCTACGGCATCGGTAAATTCTTGTCCTCCGTAGTAGCGTTTTCCAGGGTATCCTTCGGCGTATTTATTGGTAAACACGCTTCCTAAAACCTCTAAAACCGCAGGAGAAACATAGTTCTCGGAAGCAATAAGCTCCATGCCTTCTGTTTGGCGTTTTTCTTCGCCAATGAGTGCTGCATAAACCGCAGGGTCTGTTTGTTGGAGAATGGCTCGAAAATCCATAAGAAAGGGGGTAAAAGGGTAAGGAGTTGACAAAAATGGGAGGCGAGGAGGAGAATAGGGGTACAAGTTTGCCCCTTTTGGGGTTCCCTCTAAAGTTTTTTCTTTAGAGGGTTATTTTTTCATTCCAGCCGTCAAAGTCTTTTAAAAAGGGCATAAATAGAAAATCGCGAAAAGCACCTTTATAGTACCAAACACCCCAAAAGAAGAAAGGATTTTTCCCTATTTTCGACTCTTAAGGGGTAACCCCAATGGATTCCCGCCTTCCCCGTTTTCACGGGGAAGGGAATGACAGTGGCGTCATCACCATTACTGCGTCTCCTTCTTCTGTGGGAATCTCCACCATTTCCCAAGTCTCCTTTTTTTCTTCTAACATTTTATAAAACGGTGCCATTTTTTCGGGAAATTTTCGAAAATCGTCAATAAAAACTATTCCCCCAGATGCCAAAAATTGTTCTCCCATTTCAAAAAACAAATGCGTCATTTTTTTCTCCGCATCAATAAATATAAAATCAAAAACTTCGTCTTCCGGTTCTAATAATTCTAAAGCATCTCCAAAGCGAAATGAAACATTGTGGAGCTGTGCTTTTTGAACATTTTCTTTTGCCTGTGCCAAAGAGGGGATTGAGCGCTCCAGAGAAAGGATCGTTCCATTCCATTCCTCCAAAATATCCGCAATAAAAACAGTGGAAAAACCGTTTGCACAGCCAATTTCTAATACTTTTTTCGGCTTTACGAGCGAAAGAAAAAAACGGAGAATCGTTGCCGTTTCCCAGGAAATATTCGGAATGTTTTCCCGCTCGCCATGCCGCTTTAACTCCTGTAAAAAAATATTACGATTCAAGGGTTTCGGAAGAAAAAATGACGGTATTTTTCTTTTGGTATTCACTCTGTTTTTCATACAGATCTTTTGCCGAAATATTATGCTCGTTAAAAAATTTAAAATCGGGTGCAATTTCTATTAGGGGAGCTAGCACAAATGCTCGATCTTTAGCGAATTTATGAGGAATCTCCAGGTTGGGACTGTTTATTCGCTCTGTTCCATAAAAAACAACATCAATATCTAAGTTTTTGTTTCCCCATTTTCCCTGACCGTCTTGTTGTTTCCCAAATGCTGTTTCTATGGTTTGAATTTCTTTCCAGAGTTCTCGGGGAGACAAGTCTGTTTGAAAAATCATGACGGCATTGAGAAAATTATGCGTTGAAACCCCCGCCCACGGAGGAGAATCCCAGAGCGAAGAAACCCGTATATCACTTCCCAATTGTTTGAGGTGGAAAATTCCCTGCTCCATAAAAAATTTTCTATCCCCCATATTGGATCCCAGGCTCAGTACCACTTCTGTGCCCCCTCCAAAGATTCCTAAAAATGACATGGCTACCGAGTAAAAGAAGAAAAAAACCGAACAGATTTTTTATCGTGCTCAGATAATCCTGCACAAAGCTCTTGTGCTGTTTTTTGGAGATGAAATACCCAAAAATTGGGGGCGATTTCTGCTAGGGGAATAATAGCGAATGCGCGATGAGAAAAATACTGGTGCGGAACATGGAAATTTTTCGTCTCAATGACTTGTTCTCCATAAAACAAAATATCTAAATCCAGTGTTCTGTTTTGCCACTGTAAACCGGGTGTTCGGGTTCTCCCAAATTTATCCTCTATTTTTTGCAGAGTAGAGAGGAGAATATGCGGATGGAGAATCGTCTTAAAAATCACCACGGCATTTAAAAATTTTTCGGTAGAAAAATCATCCCAGGGGTCCGTTTCCCACAGTGAAGAAACTTGAAAATCCCTTCCTCTTTTCTTCAGTTCTGCAAGTGCCTCATTCATGATTTTTTCTCGGTCGCCCAAATTGGATCCCATCCCAATAACCACTGTGTTATAAGTGGGGAATAGTGCAGAAGTAACCGTGGAGCAAAAATTTCCAAAACCTTCTAAAAGAGACATACACTGTGCAAAAAACCGGAAGCTATAGTATGCTTCCGCCTGAAAAAAGAAAGAATTTCTCTCCTATGACCTTTTTGACTCCCCAAAAAGCGGCAGAACAGTCCATTACCACCTACACCTCCATTGCAGAGGATTTTTCTAGAACCCGCGAAACCCCTTGGGCAGAGTTTTCTGATCTGGCAAAAAAAACGCCAAATGGTGCGAGTATTGCAGATATCGGATGCGGGAATGGACGACTCCTTTCCTTTTTTCAAAAGATTAAAAACCCCATACACTACACCGGAATAGACCCGTCGGATGGGCTTTTAAAAGAAGCAAAAAAACGATTCCCAGAAGAAAATTATTTTTTCACCGGCAGTTTTGCAAGTATTCCTTTGGAGGAGGAAAGCCAAGATGAAGTGTGGGCAATTGCGAGTTTTCACCATCTTGCTACCGAAAAAGAGAGGAGGAATGCGCTAAAAAATATACGAAAAGTCTTGAAAACCAATGGCAGACTGGTCATGACGGTTTGGAATCTTTGGGAACAGTCCAAATATTTTCCTCAAAAAGAATCCGCCCGGAAACGGGCATTTTGGAATCCGTACTGGAACACCAGAGATTTTTTAATTCCCTTTGGGAAGGAAAAAGAAATGCGCTATTACTACGGGTTTGCAAAAGAAGAACTGTTAGAAATGCTGGAAGAAGAAGGGTTTACGATGGAAGAATGTTTTTTTTCGGAAGGCGCAAAAAACCTCTGTATTACGGCGCGAAAACAGCAAAAAGATGATTATCCCGTTTCATTTGTCCATGGCATTCCCTTCCACATTATTGCTCATTCCCAAGTCCTTCGTGTTTTTCAGAGTATAAAAAATATAAATACGCCTCTGACCATTTTTACACCCAATCCAGAAATACTGGTAGAAGCCGATAAAAATGAAAAATTTCAAAAAATTCTGCGTTCCGCAAATCTCTCTTTACCGGATGGAACGGGCATTCTCTGGGCATCAGGGATTTCAGTTCTCCGCAACAAACATCGCTTTTGGAAATGGAGTGTAGGGATTTTTTCTCTCTTTCGCTTTGCAATTTTTCGAAAATCTTATCCTGCAAAAATAAAAGTTCCGGTATGCGGGAGCGATGTATTTCGAACTGTTTTAGAAGATTTTTCCGACAATTCTCAATTCTCTAAAAGTATTTTTCTTTTAGGAGGAGCGCCTGGAGCAGCGAAATATATTGCGCAAAACTTTTCTGCCATTGCTGGATATGATGACGGAAAAGTAAATACAGACCGCACTGGAGAGATTTTGGAAAAAATAAATGCTTCCCAAGCGAGTGTTTTATTTGTGGCGTTGGGCGCGCCCAAGCAAGAGTTTTTTATAGCAGAAAATCTCAAAAATCTTCCCCATATTCGTATTGCCATGGGGGTGGGTGGGAGTTTTGATTTTATTTCGGGACACCAAAAACGGGCACCGCAACTGTTTCGCAAAACAGGACTCGAATGGCTCTACCGGCTTATAAAAGAACCTGCGCGTGCGCAACGGATTTGGAATGCTACGGGAAAGTTTGTGGGGATGATGGTGCGGTAAAAATTCAATACACTCGTAATTGACGCGTATTGTGACTGTATTTCTCCTTTTCGTTTTACTGTTCTTCTGTTTTTTGAGAGAAATGCCATTTTTCAAAGGTGGTACTCATTTCTTCTGTTATGCCCTGTTCAATAGCAATGAGGTCTGTTTTTTGTTTCATAACCACCAGTTCCATTTCGGAATCGTCTTCTGGGGAAACTCCCAAATGTTCACGAATTTTGTCGAGGATAATGAGTATTTTGGTGACTTCTTCCTCTGTTCGAACATTAATCTGCAGGTCTATTTCTTCCCGTATATCCAAAATATGCCCTGACCGATTTTGGCTAATGAGCACAATAATGGCGAGGAATATGGCTTCGAGAGATACAATCATGGTGAGAAGCCCAAATGGAAAGGGATCAAAAACAGGAATTCCCGGCACAAATCCCGTGTTAATCGCAATCCAGATGAAAAACCATGTGGCGTTCACACTCAAGAAAAACACCGTCCCAAAGGCTTCGGTTAAAAAATCGGCAATTTTATCACTGATACCCCGTTGCAAATCCATCTTCGCTTTGAAGCTTTTTATTTTTTCTCTTCGGGCGCTTACCAATTGCTGATGAAGCTCTGGATCGTTGTGGAGGTGTTTTTTATACAGTGACATATGGGGATTTATAACTTTTCCCTTAGTGTAAACACTTCTTTTTAAAAGTCTAGGATTGGCGCTTATTATCCTTCTCCTCCGGGACGGTAATTGGGAGATTCTTGGGTGATGGTCACATCATGAGGATGGTTTTCTCGGAGTGATGCAGAAGTAATGCGAATGAATTTTGCTCTTTCGTGGAGTTCTTTGAGGTCTTTACATCCTTGGTATCCCAAAGATGAGCGCACCCCTCCCACCAGTTGGTACAGTTCTGCCCGTACGGATCCTTTAAAGAGTACGCGTCCTTCAATGCCTTCGGGAACAAATTTTTCACTGTCTTCCACATGGGCCTGCTGGTATCGCTCTTTTCCTCCTTCTTTCATAGCGCCCAAAGATCCCATTCCTCTATAACTTTTATAGGTTCGTCCTCCTACATATACCATTTCTCCTGGGCTTTCGGTGGTTCCCGCCAGGAGAGACCCAATCATAACCGCGTCGGCTCCGGCTGCCAGTGCTTTTGCGAGATCTCCTGAATATTTCACCCCTCCATCGGCAATGACCGAGAGTCCCAGTTCTTTTGCCTTTTTTGCGGTATCGTAAATGGCAGAAAACTGAGGAACTCCAATTCCGGTAATTACTCGTGTGGTACAAATAGAACCCGGTCCAATCCCTACTTTTACGCCATCTACTCCTGCTTTTGCCAAAAATTCGGCTGCTTCGGGCGTAGCAATATTTCCGGCAATAACGGTAATGTGCGGATATTTTTCTTTTACAAATTTTGCCGTGTCAAAAACTCCCTGAGAATGTCCGTGTGCGGTATCCACCACAAAGAGATCCACTCCCGCAGAAACGAGCTTAAAAACGCGTTCTTCCATGTTTTTTGCTGGACCAATGGCAGCGCCACACAGCAGTCGTCCTTCGGAGTCCAGCACGGCATGGGGAAAATCTTGTTTTCGTTCAATATCTCGTCTGGTCACCATGGCTACTAAATTCCCGTCGTGGGAAACAACGATCAGCTTGGAATGTTTTGAATCTTCCAAAAGCTCATACGCGGTTTCCAGATTTATGCCTTCTTCTGCGGTAAAAAGCCGTTCTCGTGGGGTCATGCGCTCTGCAACAGGGCACTGCGCATGGCGAGTAATAAAATAATCATTAGCCGTAATAAGCCCTAAAAGTTTTCCGTGGGGTTCTCCATTTTCGGTTACGGGAATGGCTTTATATCCTTTGCTTTTGCGAATTTCATAAATTTCTTGCACGGTTTGCTCTGGTGAAACCACAAATGGATCTTTGATGAATCCGTTCTCAAATCGTTTTACCCGCGCTACTTCTTGGGATTGTTCATCGGGATTCATATTTTTATGGATGATTCCGATCCCTCCGGAAAGCGCCATTTCAATTGCCATTTGGTGTTCGGTAACGGTATCCATGGCAGCGGAAATAATTGGAATTTTTAGTTTTAAAGTAGTGGAAATTTTTGTAGAAACATCGGTATTGGCGGGTAAAACCGCAGAGTATTGCGGTACCATCAATACATCATCAAAAGTGAGTTTTTGTTCGAATTCGTTATAAGACATAAAGAAAAATAAAAATTTTCTGGAGTGTGCCATATTTGCATCTCTTTCCACAAGTAAATGATAAAAAAAAGAATGGAAAAAAAGGGAGGTAGTAATACGGTATTACTGTATTACTTTTGTAAATGGCTTCTTATTTTTTGGAAATACTCAGCAAAACAAGCAGGCTATAAATCGCGCCTAACACAGATTTCTTTTTGAAATAATAAACGGAAAGAGGTAGTATAATTGAGCATATAATATCATTCTTTATTATGAAGAACCTGGTTTTGAAAATTCTTGCAGCAACAGCGTATATAATAATGGTGGCAGTAAATTTTTTGGCAAACAGTTTGCCGATCAACAACCGTTCCACAGGTCAAATCTCAGATGATTACCCGAATCTCTTTACACCTACCGGTTTCACATTCTCCATTTGGGGGTTAATTTATCTTCTTTTGGCGGGATATGTTCTGTATCAATTTAGAAAAAATAGTAAAAAAACAGAAGAGCTTATTAACACGATCAATCCTCTTTTTATCGCCACTTCACTCGCAAATATCTCGTGGATATTTGCTTGGCATTATGACTTTATTTCTCTGTCCGTGGTGATCATGACAGTACTCCTCTTTCTTCTTATCAAAATTGCCGATATTCTTCGCATTGAGCAATGTATTTCGTGGGAAAAGCTTTTTATCTGCGCACCTTTTAGCATATATTTTGGATGGATTACCGTCGCAACAATCGCGAATATTACAGTGTTTTTGGTCAGTATCGGCTGGGGTGGATTTGGCATTCCTGATTTTGTCTGGACCAGCATCATTTTGATGGTTGGAGCACTTATTGGAATCTTACGAATGAGAAAAGATGAAAATATCGTTTATGGATTGGTGTTGATCTGGGCGTATTTTGGTATACTTTTTAAACACTTATCCTCTGATGGTTTTGGAGGACAATATCCCAGCATTATCGGAACGGTGGGGGTTTGTTTGGTATTGTTTTTGTTTTTTGAAGGAAGACTTTTTTATAAACAATTTCTGAAGAGTGGAGTTGAATGAAGCGGACGCAAAACCGTTATCTCTTTCCTCTTTCTGGTTTCTGTTTTTCCTGCGATGAATGAGTAGCCTCGCGTCTCCCTTGTGTTGGGCGTGAATTGCCGTCGCGCTCTTTTGTTTCGCAAAACCCATTCTTAAACCTACACGGTTTTTTGCTTCTCTAAAGCTAAAAAAATGATTCAAACTGCAAGTTTGAACCAACACAAGAGTGAAATTTTTCTTTCACAATATCCCCTATTTACGCCATTATTTCAACGTTTTGGACAGCTCTGGTTGCAAACCTGCTCGAACACAAAAAATGATTCAAACTACAAATTTGAACCAACACAGGTTCTAAAGGACATCTATTCCTTTTTCTTTAAAAATATTTAAGAATATTTTTCCCTTTTTATAGGAAATTCTATTCCCGTAAACATTTATCTCTTTCAGTTGTGGTAATGTAAAAATCTCATTTGGGAGTGTTGTCAGAATATTTGAGTAAATATGTAAAACTCTAAGATTTGTTAAATTTTTAATTTCAGGCGGAATTGTTGAGATATTATTAGATCCGAGTTCTAATACTTGAAGGTTTTTTAACGAAAGAACCTGAGGGGGGAGTACCTCGAGAAAATTATAATTGAGCTTTAGTTCTCTAAGATTTGATAAATTCTGAATGGCATATGGAATTCTATCAAGGTTTGTGGCTGTAAGATTTAAAGATTCAAGATTCTTCAATTCCCAAATTTGATATGGTAGTCTAGAAAAATGAGTATAACTCAAGTCTAAATTTTTTAGGTTACTCAAATTTCTAATTGATGGAGAAATGTGTTTCAATAAATTATTTGAAAGGTTTAAAGATTCAAGATTTTTTAGTTCCCATATTTGCTCTGATATATCAGTAATGGGGATATTAAAAAGATTTAAATCTCTTAGATTCTTGAGATTACTCCTAAGTTTCAATTCGAAGTGCAACAGGGGAAACAATAGAGAGCGAACATAAGGGGGGGTAAAGTGAATAGGCGTAACTATCATTTTACCCCCCCTGATATGTCGTATACACATTTTAG
>Ga0194063_10001551_pt1 | contig 14854 bp, 5 predicted proteins | sample SepL3720m_MetaG_FD_155459 | JGI IMG/M metagenome (GOLD analysis project Ga0194063, IMG submission 155459) | Anoxic zone freshwater microbial communities from boreal shield lake in IISD Experimental Lakes Area, Ontario, Canada - Sep2016-L373-20m | ecosystem: Environmental > Aquatic > Freshwater >... | reverse complement strand
CACTCGCCATCGGCAACGCCACCAAGGCGTGGACTGCCAGATTCCTCTCTATCAACGTCGCTGCTGACGGGGGCGTCAACCTGGACAACGGGGCCAACTCAAACCTGCAAATTGCCGGTACGGGGCTGATGGGCGGCGGTACGCTGACGCTTACTGGCAACGGCACACCCGCGTGGGGAGGTGCGCCGGGTCGCGGCGTTGGTGGCGCGGGAACATGCTCCCTCAATGCGTCATCCACTGGCTTCACCGGTAAACTCAGCGTTGGACCAGGCACGATATTGAACATTGGTACGCCTAATGTCCTGAATGGCGTCACTGTTGAGCTAGCAGGCGGCTGGCTCTACGGCGGTGAAACCGCCGACATATTCGCTGGCAGCCCCATCAATCTGAAGGGTGGCACCGTCGCGACGACCTACGCGAATCCATGCTCTCCTGGCGGCGCTTTTATGGTACTCGGGGACGCGACCTTCCGCCCGTACACCTACGGGGGGCGTGACCTGCCACTGAGCTACACCTCGCTGACATTCGGTGACATGGTACCGCGTACCGTGACGGTGGCAGCAGGGGGACCGGAAGGAACCCAGCGGTTAACTTTCACCACGCTGACCATGACAACGAGCGGGACGCTGAATATAAGCAGCGCCAACGCCCCGCTGACCTTAACCACAGCAAACATCCCGAAGGGAAGCACCCTGACCCTCACGGGGGCGGGCAACATCACCATCACCGGCAAGGGGACAGCGGGAGGGATCATCGCCAATGATGGCTACACCGGCACACTGACGGTGGGGGGCACCGTCATCACCCCGGCAATGATGCCCTACACATTCTAAATATGGCACTACTGCCGTCGTTGGATGAAACAACGACGGCAGTGACGATTATAATTGCAACCGACCGAACAACATAAGGATGGGAAGCAAACTCATGCGTAAAATAGTCATGCTCATCGTCACTATTGCATTGGCAACGACACTCCATGCTGCGGTCGCTGGTTGGCAAAACAATGGTCGCGGTGATTTTCCTGATACTAATCCGCCCTATACTTTTAATGGCGAAAAAGGTATCAATGTGCGCTGGAAGGCAAAACTCCCGAATTGGACAAATGGTTCGCCAACTCTGGTAGTACCAGCCGATGGCAACGCTCCGGCGCGTGTTGTATGTATGTCCGAGCCATTGGATTACTCGCCAATACTTACATGCATTGATGCCGATACTGGAAAAGAATTATGGCGGCGCGAACTTGATGCTGTCGCCGCCATGCCCAAAGATCAGCAAAACGATGTGCGCGCCCTCGCCCAAAAATGTTGGGCCAGAATGCGGGCACGCAAAGCCCTGATCGCCGAAGGTAGGACAGTATACGCGAATAACAAAGCCGCTTTAGACATACAGACATTAAAAAATCGTGGCCATGGCAATGGTGCCGAAGAAAAGAAAAATTTTCCAACCTGTTTAGAACCGCTATTTAAGCGCGCCAGTGAAATCGGCTGTGACTTTCAAGGTATCAGTGGATCATCAATTAGTTTTGAATTTAAGGCAGAAGGCGCACAAGAAGTAAAACGCTTAGAACAACTCGGGTTATCGTGGAGTGTTTGGGATGGTACCTGGGATGGTGTAGGATTCTCTACTCCGGTATCGGATGGTCGCTATATTTGGGCTTTCACCGCGCATAATTTATACTCATGTTTTGATTTGGACGGAAAGTTAGTTTGGCAGGTGCGCTTTCCACCTGCCAATGCAAAAATGTTAACGGAAAAAGATAAACTGCGGATTAAAGGTCGCTGGCCAATTGCGGGTGGTTCAGATACTTTTGTAACTTCGCCGTTGGTGGTTGATGGCAACATGATTACCAATGCCGCTATGATGTTGCGCTGTCTGGACGCTTTGACAGGTCAACTCAAATGGGAATTACCTATGCCCGGCTATCAAACTCAGTGCGTGGGCGTACCTGGTGTTTTCCGTCTGGACGGTGAAAATTATATTGTAACCGTTGGTGATACCGGACGTGGTAAAGAAGGTGACGAAATCGTGCGGCTTCGCGACGGCGCAGTGGTTGGTATCTTGCCTGGTCAATCCTGCGGTAAGGCCTCACTATATAATCCCATTGTAATAGCCGATGATATTGTGCTCAACAATGGTTTCACCGGTTGGCGCATGGTGTTAAAAGATGGCAAAATTGTTCCCGAAAAAATTTGGGAAGCACAACTGGTCGGACCCTGGGATCGAGTATGCTGGCGAGATGGTTTAGTCTATACCCAGGGCGGAGTTTTTGACGGACGTGTTGGTAAACTCCTGGCAAAAGCAGAATGGGGTGGCGGCGGTTATGCTGAAGGTGGCGGCATTTTGGTTGGAAATATGCACGTCGGCTGGAGTTTTAATGCAAACGGCAGTGGCATCTACTATTTCAATGATTTAACGACCCGCCAGCGTTTGGGCGAAGGTCGCCTGCCAGTTAATCCCGCTGATGGTGCGTCGTTGCAACAAAAAATTGAACAGGAAGGTGGTGGTGGATGGCACTGGATTAGTGCCGGGCATCCGCTGGCATATAAAGATCGCCTCTACGTTCGCAGCTATGATTTTCTCTGGTGCATCGGCCCTGCAGTGAAAGGGACGTCGCAGGACGATCCCAAGGCAGCGGAAACGATCCGCGCCCTGACCAAGGTAGAGGATCTCCTCCCCTACCTCGATAAACCGAGTGCCATGGAACGCTATGAAGCGGTTTTGGCGCTGGGAAAACTCGGCGTTGGTGCTGCGCCTGCTATTGCTAAACTGACGACCCTGGTCAAGGAAGATATTTATGACGAAATACGCGCCGCGGCGGTCACTGCTCTTGATGCCGCCGACCCGGCCGGCAAGCCCGGCATAACAGCGCTGCAGACCGCTATTGCTGGTAACCTTGGTACAGATGCATGTTTGGCGCAGACTTTGGTACAACTTGGAGCCGAACGCGCGACTGCTGTGGTCGTTCCGCTCTTGGACAAAGGACGCCCCGAGGGTGATCGTATAAACGCAGCGCGAATTCTTAGTTTCGGCGGGATTATCAATATGGGTATTCTCAATACGCCGATCACTACGGCACTGGCAAATTCACTTGCCAGGGGTTCCTGGCAAGTTTCCAGAACTATAGGTCATGCCATTGCTTACTGGCCCGGCGATCCGGCAAGTGCGATATTGCTACGCGATGCCCTGGCAAAAAACCGTGGTGATGTGCCAGACGAGCACGACGCCCATCCTGCGGTATTAATCTACATTGCTACGAATCTGCCCGAGGCTGATCGGGTGCCGTATTTGAAAACCATGATCACCGGTGGCAGTCGCAACAAAGGCAAAGCTCTCGAAATCCTCCGCCAACTTGCCAACGGCACGAATAAAACGTTGGCCGATGCAGCCGCTGTAGAACTCAAGACGCTAGAGGCAACAAAACCCTAGCAATACCGACGATGTGAGGAGGAACCAGGATATGACGGTGTATGAGGGATATATCGCGGATCTGGGCACATTGCCCTTCGCATTCGTGTACGACGGGACGGCCTACACGGGATTCCCGGCTGAGACGTTCCGGCAGGTCGAGCACCGCCGTTCCGTTCAGGGTGGGAAGGAGAGCAACCTCTTCGTGCTGCAGGAGGGCGATCTGCAGGTGACGGTAGATACTGCCTTCTATGCCGGATATGGAGCCTATGAATGGACAGTCTGGTTTGAGAACATCGGCACGCAGAATTCAGGCGTCATCAAAAACATGCAGGCAGCAGACATGACCTTCGCCGGAGTGCGTCCCGTGCTGAAGGGGATCCTGGGTGACCATGAGAACCAGTATCGTCCATATGTCAGTGTGCTGGAGGAGGCACCGGTGCATTTCCGCTCGGACAAGGGACGCCCCACACACATCTGGTTCCCCTACTTCAATCTGGAACACGGCGATGGCGGTACGCTCATCGCGCTTGGTTGGGGTGGAACATGGGAAGCACAGTTCTCCTCCAACGGCAAGGACAAAACTCATTTCACCGCCACCGGCACGAATGATCTGTGCACCTACCTCAAGCCTGGGGAGAAGATACGCTCCCCGCTGATGTCGTTCCTTCCATACACGGTGCGGGACGAGAACTATGCCACCAATCTCTGGCGGCGCTGGTTCCTGGAGTGCAATCTACCACGGCTTAACGCCAATGGCGATATAGTGAAACCATTCAGCACCACCTGGCTGGCGGGGGATACGGGGATTCCCAATTCGGATGGCAGCATCTCTGAGCGGCATTTCACCTGGAAGCCATCGTTGGAAAAGATCTTCAGCGAGGGCATCACGTTTGATTATCGGTGGTTCGATGCCGGGTGGTATTGCGCACCCGACGGAAGCACGGTGGAGAAGGACTGGTGGGGAACCGTCGGGACGTGGGAACTGGATACGCTCAAATGGCCGGGCGACTCCTTCCGCGATTCCGTCGACTTCGCGCATGAGCATGGCATGAAGACACTGGTATGGTTCGAGCCGGAACGCGTCACGCACCTGGACGATCTGGTGAAAAATTGGGGATACCAGAGGGAATGGGCCATCGATTGTGGGGCGATCGTCAACAACATCGGCAACGAGGAGTGCCTGCAGTGGACGCTGGGGCGCATCTTGTCCTTCATGGAGAAGCAAAATGTGGATATGTACCGCGAGGACAATAACAACGATCCCCGGAAGGGCTGGGACGCGCTGTCCGCCCTGGAAGGCGCAAACCGCGCGGGCATCGTGGAGAATAAGTCCGTCGTCGCGCACTACCGCCTGTGGGACGGTATAATTGCCTATTGTGCGCGGAACGGGAAGGACACCTTCGTGGATTCCTGCGCCAGCGGTGGCGGCCGAAACGATCTGGAGTCATTGCGCCGTGGCATCCCCCTGATGCGCAGCGACGCCGACCGAACGACCACCGCGTTGCGGCTTTCCATGGGGACGGCGTTCAACCGGTGGGTGCCGTTCCACGGCGCGGCCTGCAACGAGCAGTCCGAGCAATTGGCAGTGGATGGCAAGCGGGACATCTACATCTTCCGCGCCTCCTACAATCCCATCCTGAATCTCTCGGCGCAGTGGGTACAGGATCCCCGAACCGACTTTGAACTGATCCGATCCGGCTTGCGGGAGTGGGAGACGGTGAAGGACTATCTGCTGAAAGATTTCTATCTGCTGACGCCATGGAACGGGCCGGAGGACAAGACGCATTGGACCAGCTACGTCTACTTCAACCCGGAGACAGACAGCGGTGTGCTCTTCGCCTTCCGTATGGAAGAAGCGGCGGAACACTCATGCCTGCTCCGCTTGACCATGCTGGATCCCGGGAGCACTTACGAACTGTGCGACGCCGACACGGGCGTGATAGGGACGTTCACCGGAAGCGAACTGGCGGTAGGCCATATCGTAACACATCCACTTCCACGAAGCGCAGCGTTGATCTACATTAGGCCAGTGTAGCTGACAAGGTGGTAACCTATAGAGTATAATTAATCATCCTGTGAGGAACAATCATAACCACGACGAAAGTCGCAAGGAGAAGAACATGAATACATGGACAAGGAGAATGACCTTGGGATTATTGATCATAGCGAGTCTGGCGCTGCCAGTCTTTGCTGATGAACCGACTTTGCCGTTCACCGTCACGGTGAGTGAGGAGAAAATCGAAAACGCGGTGCGACAAACCGAATCAACAAATCTGATTCCGGACTCATCATTTGAAAACGGAACAAATTGGATTTATGGTACCCTATCACGTTCCACAGAACAGCACCATTCAGGGTCATACTCGTTGAAGTCCACCGGTAATGGCGTTTACGCAACGACAACTTTCAAAGTAATTCCAAATACTTTATATAAACTGTCCGGTTGGATATCGAAAACCGCAAGCACCGGAGATGCATACTTGGATATGAATGGTATAACAGGACAAACCCAAATAGGTTACTTCGGTACTGCGAATGGTGGATGGACACAAATGAGTGATACATGGTACAGTGCGTCAAGCACCTCGGTAACCATTCGCTGTGGAACCGATAACGGGAATAGTGCCGCTGTATATTTTGATGATGTTTCCTTGATACAATATGGGACCGGTTCCACTATACCGCTAACAAGGTCACCAAAACTGGTTGTAACAAATTTTGCGAGTGAAGATGCTGTAATCTCGGATTACGATGTTACTGATTATGGAGCTGATAAAACTGGAACAGCCGATTGTACCTCAATTATTCAACAAGTATTGGATTTGTGCCATGCCGAGGGCGGCGGTACCGTATGGATGCCAGCAGGCACCTATAAAGTAAGCGGTGCGATTTATGTCCGGGATAACTCGACATTGAGAGGAGACTGGCGCGATCCGGATTCGGGCGCTGGTAGTTATGGAACGGTGCTTCTGGCCAATGTCACCACCGACATAGGAGGCTTAGTAATTATAAATTCAGGTTCGGCAGCAATTGGGTTGACCGTTTACTACCCGCATCAAAGTGCCACAAAACCGGTGGATCTTGGTTGGGCTTTCCTGGGCACGAATCAAAATTGCGTTCGACTTTCAAACATTACTCTCCTCAACTCATATAAAGGGATTGGACTATGTCCTCCTCCTTACAATGGTAATATGACCGCCCAAGTACAGTGCGAAAATATCAGGGGAACAGTATTATATAGAGGCCTTGTCGTATATAATGGAGGAGGAGGTAATTCATTTGACAACATTCAATTTTCCAACTCATACTGGGCAAATGCAGGCATTGGATATAATGCACCTTCAAAATCCACACTTGATTCATGGTCGAGAGCAAATGGTACAGCATTCGAAATTGGCGATCTTGAATGTTCACAATTCTCCAGAATCACTGTCACGGACTACAAGTGCGGTATCAACATCGTAGCAGGAACCAGAGTTGGTTTCTGGGGTGGAGGATTTGTTTTCTGTAGTATAACAAACACAGATATTGCGATGAAGATTGATCGTTATCTTCGAATGAATGGCGCTGTACGCTGTGAATTCAAGGGTAGTATTCTGGCAGTAGAAATGAATGACATCGGATATAAATTCGGTGGACTTGACGGAACCAATTTCTTGTTTAGCGATTGCTCTTTGTCCGGTGGTGTAGGAGGTAGTAAATCAAGTCAGGCAATTATTACAAACCCTGGAACTTCACCCACTTCTTATACGGAGAATTCTATAAACCACAAACCTACCAGAAACGTAATTTATGATGTTACCAAATCACCATATAATGCACCATTTGTATATGTGAACACACTCGGACTGAAACTGAATCCCACCCAAGATGCAACATCTGCAATTCAGAGTGCGCTCAATGATGCAGGAACGGCAGGAGGAGGCGTGGTTTACCTCCCGGCAGGATACTACAAGATTGGTACGCATCTTTCAGTGCCGGCGAATGTGGAATTGCGCGGCTCAACTTTCAAACAGTACTACGGAACTACATTGTGGGCTTACGAAGGAGAAAATACCGGTTCACCGAAAACTGATACAGCCTGTATTACCCTCAATGGAAATGGTGCCGGTGCCAGTGGCTTTCTAATAATTTATCCCAACAATTCGTTCTCGGGCGATGCTAGCACATTAAAAACATTTCCGTACGGGATAAGAGTTAACGGTGTAAGTAATGCGTATGTCAAGAATGTTGGATTTCCAAATTCCTATCTAGGAGTCGATGTGGCAAACGGCAGTGACGGCCACTATATAAAGGGCCTTCTCGGTATTGCCGCAAAAGAATTTGTAACGGTCGGCACATGTACAGAAGGTTGGATTGAAACCTTCTGCGATACGAATCCCGGTGGCTGGACTGGGATAAAAGATGCATTCGGAATATCAACAACTCCATGGATGACTGATATAAATTACGCACTAATGCCATATAACATTGCATACAGCACGATGATAACCATAAATGGAGCATCAAATGAGCATATAAGAAATGTAGGACAATGTATGGCAAAGAATGCCTTGTATGTGACTTCGGGCACTGTTGATGCTTGGAATATTTGGAGTGATTCAGCAGAGAAAACCTATAGTCAATACTGTGTCAATGCCGTTGGTGGTAACGTCAAGGTCATGAACAGCATCAAAACAACATGGTCCTATGACACATGCAATTTCGGATGCTCTGTAAGTATTAATGAAATGACGCAACAATCTATACATGCGCTTCCGCCGGTCATTCCTGACCCGATTGCAGCACTATCAATCTTACCGATAACCAAAGCAGTGGATTGTTTCTCCTTGAATTTTGACACAGTTCTCGATGACATCATGCGCCAGCGCATCCATGTCATCATTATCGCTGAGCGCGGTGGTGCCGTCATTTCGGCAGTCGCCACAACCCCAAAATGGAATTCGGTTTCTCATTCGATCGACACCAGTTTATTACAATTGTCGCCCGATAAAATCACTGGGACATTAAAACTCCGTCTTCATGGCGATGGCTGGGTTCCAAAGGATGGAGCCGATATTGATTGTACTATTCCTTTGCAAGTTCTGCTCAATGTTGATGGAACTGGCAGCGCCACTACTTCCAGCCTTGTCAATGGAACAAAATGGAACAGCGCGGTTGGCGTACGACGCCAAATTTTTGCAATCCCGTCGAATGATCAACAAAAACGCATGGTAACTCTTAAAATTCCACTCGTGATACCCAGCGGAGAAATCTGGAAACGCAAGGTGACACTAGAACTTTCCTGTCAGGGAAATACTATAACAAAGATCACGGCAATGTCGCCGCTTTGGACTGCTCCAATTGCCATAGAACCAACCGCGATCACCCTCACCGACATCAAGGCAACCGGACGGTTTTCCTTGCCGGTATCGAAAACTCAGAGCATTCAATGCGTGCTTTCCGCAGAAATTGCAGGAAATACAGTCGGTGGCACACTTTCTGTTGCGTCAGAAAATGGTCAGGAATCGACAGCGCGTAGAGTTCTGGGGTTTGTTAACGGTAAACCCTGAGAGGACATGACCCGCAGACAAAAACGTCAATTGTATACCGTGACCGCGACGTAAGTCGCAAGGAGAAGAAGATGAATACCTGGACAAGGAGAATGACCTTGGGATTATTGATCTGTGCGAGTCTGGCATTGCCAGTCTTTGCTGATGAACCGACTTTGCCGTTCACCGTCACGGTGAGTGAGGAGAAAATCGAAAACGCGGTGGACTATATGGGACCCAACAACCCCAACGACATGGATTTTCCATATAACCCTTTGATGATCGATGGTGAGTTTTGGGTTATTTACAAGAACGGATACAACGGGCAGGTGTTGCGGTTCAAAGGAACCAATATCGAAAACGCGGTGCGACAACCCGATGGGTCATTTAAGTCTCCGATCCGGGCACCATATTTTTTGGGCGGCATGTGGTATGATACTGCGGAAAAGAAACTATATGCGCCGATCCACAACGAGGCGAGACCATACTCATGGAATGGCAAAATGATCAATGTGGAGCGACAAATCCATTTGGCGAGTAGTGCAGATAAGGGGCTTACCTGGAAATATGAGGGTCTGTTAATCGGTCGCGATGATCCGAAAAATCCTCGTAACCCCCCCGAATTCTCCGGTCTTTACTGGGACGGGGCCGATGGAGATTTCCACCTCTTCGTTGATGAGCGCGGTGGGTTCATTTATCTGTACTCATTGCATTGGATCACCTCTAAGGCTGGACTGGATGTGCAGTATATTCTTCGGCAACGGGTCGCTCGCTGCGCTATTGCTGACAAGATGGCACCGGGAAAATGGAAGAGATTCTATAATGGCACCTGGGATGAACCGGGGGTGGGCGGCAAGTCCTCCTATGTGACGGCATATCGGGTGACCTACAACACCTACCTGAAGAAATACCTTTCTTTCAATTGTTCCAGCGGCATCTCAATTTGTGACGATCTCGACAAACAACAGTGGAGTCCATCCTTCAGTCTGGGGAAATACTGGTGCATGGGCGCGATGGGGTATTGGGCGACCGATATCACAAAGTCCGATGTGTATAGTTCCGGCCAAACCATGTACGTCTATAGCTTCTGGCGTAAGCAGCCAGGACGACGTTTCCGTGTCTCGCTGGGAGAAGGAGCGACGACTGCTGAGCTGGGTTTCATATCACCCTCAACTCGATTCACCTTGAGGAGATGGGATGTGGAGCACACGGTTTCCATGAACCCAGGGCAGCAATATCCATTTGAGTCCATTCTCGACTCCGAGGACCCCATTGATGCCCGGCGCACGCGGCGGGTCGGGTGTACGAGTTCAGATGTTAAATATGACGGTGTCTGGGCAGAACGTTCCCAGCCGTCATTCTATGAAGGGAAGGCTCGGAGTTCGGCGAGCAATGGTGCCAGCATTGAATTCACCTTCCAGGGAAAAGAAATCTACTGGCGGGCCGTCCAGGGACCTGATCAGGGCAAAGCCGATGTCTTCCTCGATGGCGCTTTACAGACCACGGTGGATTGCTGGGCATCCGAGACCAGTGTGCTCCAGTTTGCCTTTATCAAACGCGACCTGCAAGAGAATATCCCGCATACTATCAAGGTGGTGGTGAGGAACGAAAAGAACAAACGCAGCAGTGGTACGGCCATTCAACACCTGCTATTCGAATATGCAGCGGAATCCTATCGGGCCTCCGACTGCTTCTCCAGCCTCCAGGGGAAAAACCAGTGGAACTACCTGCAGAAGAATGGTGAAACTATCAGCAATCTCACCTTCAAGGATCCGCTCTGGCAGAATGCGGACGGTGCCGAGATCGGGTATTATCAGATGAAACCAGGGCCAACGGTGGACGTGGTACGTAAATGGACGGCTCCGCATGACGGCACAGTGCGTATTGAAGGGTCTCCCTCGCTCAGCGGGTTGAAATCTGGCAATATAGAAGCCGTCATCAGGAAAAACACGAATGAACTCTGGACAAAAAAACTTGATGCAATCGATTTGCCCGCGACGAATCACGACACGAGCATTGCCGTTCGTGCCGGCGAAGAGATCACCTTCTCGGTACATCTGAACCCCGACGAGAAGATAAAAAACGCCGGAAACTTGAACGTGTTGACGGGGAATATCCCGGTGCAACTCGACCGCATTAATGGCGAATCCCTCAAAATCGGCAGCAAAGAATTCGCCAGGGGGATTTTCTGCCACTCAAATGGCAAGATATCGGTACTCTTGCCGGGACCAGGAAAAACCTTTTCCGCCGTGGCTGGTGTGCATTCCAAGGCAGTGCAAGGATCGGTCGTTATGAGTTTGATCATCGACGGCAAGGTCGCCTTCAAGTCCGGAGTGTTGCGCGGGAAAGAAGAAGGCGTTCCGGTGCAGGTCGATCTGAACGGCGCCACCGAATTTGTGCTCGGAACAGGCGATGCCGGCGATGGTATCAACAGCGACTGGAGCCTCTGGGCCGATGCCAAGGTCACCCTGGCGGACGGCAAGGAGATCTGGCTTTCTGAATTGCCCCTGAACGATAAAAACAGCGAGACTGTAAAATTCCTGTGGGATCCCGTCGTCACCTATCTGCCATCAATTGAGCGGAAACCGTGAGGACATGACCCGCAGACATAATCGTCAAATGTATATCGTGACCGCGACGAAAGTCGCAAGGAGAAGAAGATGCATACCTGGACTGGGAGAATGACCCTGGGATTATTGATTGTAGCGAGTCTGGCGCTGGGCGCTTTGGCACAAGTAGTGCCAAAGGAGAACCTCATGAATGAACCGTCCTTAACTCAATGGACACTCTCCACGGACGACACTTTTCTGAAGGTGTCTGTGGCGAACAATCGCATCTTCATTGAGACTTTGAAGAATCCCACACAGAACTGGAACTGGACCCCGGTCGCTTCCGAAGTGCCATTAATCAAGAATGTCGTCATCAAGGGAGCAAACCAATCTCCCAACTGGATCTATCAAAATGCGGTAGTTGATCGAACGACAGGGACGACCGTCACCCTGTTGTTCAGCAGCACTGCGCCGAAACTTGAATTGAAATCCATCTGGCGGACGCGACCCGGTGTCGGACCCGTGGAACACCGAATGGAAATCGTGAACAGGACCGAAGGAAATATCGAGTTCAAAGGCGATGCTCTTGTCGCTGCCAATCTCAATATGGCAGCGGACAAAGCCGCGCATTTCTTCCCGGTGGCGCAAGGGAAGATCGGATACGGCGAAAACCAACCGTTGCCGTATCAGATGATTCAGGTGGCAAAGACGCACGGGGTTTTTCTTGCCTATGATTTTGGTTGCGGACAGTTCACTTCGACCGCCACGGAGAACCAGATCACCAGCCGATGGTGGGCCGCTGATATTGTGAATACCACCACTGCGGTCGGCGAAACGTTTCGCTGTCCCGGGATGATTATCCAGACCTACCAGGGCGACGAGGATGATGGGGCAAATGGGTTCAAAAGGTGGTTCTGGAGGTATGAGATCACCCGAAGTTTGTACGACAACCCCAACGATCCGCCGATCGAGATGTGCGAAGACCCAGGTTGGGACGCGAAACCGGACTTGTTGATCGATCTGATCAATACCAAGAATCTTGCCAGTTGGGGCGTTCAAATGTTCAAGACCGACGGGTGGCACTGCAACACCGGTCACGCCAAGAGCGCCGAACTTGCCGCAGCATGCCGTGCCAACGGACTCCAATTGTGTATGTACTGGGACGGTCCCCGGAGTGAAGCGGAACTTGTGGCGGAGTGGAATAAGTCAAAGTACGACTACTACCGGATGGACCAGTGGGGGAAGCCGCCGCCGTTCAATCCGAGGGATTATCATTCGTTTATGGATTTCAACCAGAAGGTTGATTCGCTCTCCAAGAAGTACGGCATAAAACTGGAGAATTGTTGCAATGGCGGGAACCTTCGTTCGCTCGATCTGTTCAGAAGAATGACCTTCATGACGCCATCCGATGCCCCGGTAGATGCAATTCATATTTACAATTGGTCTTATCTGATCTGCCCGATCCAGATTAAGCACGAATTCGCCACGGACGGAAAGACCCCCGTTGCCGATTGGAGAAGACGTCTGATGGGTTCGATTTTAGTTGGATTCCCCCATTCGTGGGATCAGACCGCGATCGACAGATTCAAGACCATCACGACTTTGTATAATACCAAACAACGTGCGATTCTGCGGGGTGCGGATGTTTACCATATATTGCCCTCTCCAGAGGTGAAAAAGGCATGGTGGGGAATCCAGTACAACAACACCTTCATCAACAAAGGTTCGGTGCTGCTCTGGCAGAACGGCGGCCCGGCATCGCAGATCATCAAATTGAAGGGCTTGGAGCGAAATGTCACCTACCAATTGACCTTCGAAGACGCGACCGAGAAGAATCGTTCCCTGACCGGCGCACAACTCATGGACGACGGTGTGGATGTGCCCATGGGGCCGAATGCCTCGGAGATCATCTGGTTTGAAAAACTGATGGGGAAACCTGAAACAAAACCATCGAAATGATGAGCAACAAAAACCACGGAGAACCGTAATGCCCAAAATCAACCAGGCCGCTCAAACGATCGGCCAGCTTTCGGCCTTTCTTTCAGGAAATCTCATGGGAGGAGAATCAAGCATCCAGAAAAATGAATGGGTAAATACGCATCTTTTCGAGAGCCAGGCGAAGATTCCGTTTTCGTTCATATACGCCGACCAAGGCTCGGGAAAACTGCTGGCCGAATGGCCACGGGAATACGATTCCAAAAAGTTGGACGCCACACGAACGCAACACACTATCCGGTGGATCGATCCCGATACCGGTCTGGAAGTGCGCTGCGTGGCGGTAGACTACGGTGATTACCCGATCGTGGAGTGGACGGTATATATCAAGAATACCGGGAAAGTCACCACCGCGATAGTGGAACAGATACAGGGGCTGGACATCGATTTCACGGCACAAGATGACTTTGTGTTGCACCACAACCAGGGTGACACCTGTGGCCCGAATGCGTACGAACCTTTCGTCCAGACACTTACGGCAGATTCAGAGACAAGGTTTGCACCCGTGGGCGGACGGTCGACCAGTCTGGCCTTCCCGTATTTCAATCTTCAAGAGGGTGGGAGGGGAATAATCATCGCCGTAGGCTGGCCGGGACAGTGGGCCGCACGGTTCACGGCGGGAGAGCAAAACCACCTGCAGATTGTCGCCGGGCAGGAACTCACCCACCTCCAACTGGAACCAGGTGAGGAAGTGCGCACGCCACTCACCGTACTGCTGTTTTGGGAAGGTGACGTGCTGCAGGCGCAGAACCTCTGGCGCCGCTGGATGTTTGCACACAACATGCCCCGGCGACAAGGACAACTGCCGCCCCCGGTATCGGCGATGTGCGCGGGCCTGCACCAGAATGAGACAGGTGAGAAAGCAATCATTGACCTGCTCGAGCGCAACGAGGCAAAACTGGATTACTGGTGGATGGATGCCGGGTGGTTCACAGGCTCCCCAGGTCCGATGGCCGAATGGACGCAGGTGGGCACCTGGGTACCTGATGCACAGCGCTTTCCCGGCGGAATCAAAACTGTGGCCGAGTACGCCCATGCCCGGGGAATGCGCCTCGTTCTCTGGTTTGAGCTGGAACGGGTAAGTCCAGGCAGCGAATGGAGCGAACGTCCGGAATGGCTGCTGGCGCTCAAGCCAGCGGATCGCAAATTCCGTTTGGGTGGTGAACTCGGTTCTCCCCAGTTCGTCATCGAGGAGGCCGAACGCAACCAGATTCGCGAGGACGACCGTCTTTTCAACCTGGGCAATCCCGCGGCGCTGCAGTTCCTGACTGACTACGTATCCAAGTGCATAACCGATTGGGGCATCGACCTGTTCCGTCTCGATTTCAACATCTCCCCACTTCTGTTCTGGCGCGCGGCGGATGCTCC
>Ga0194063_10001550_pt1 | contig 14855 bp, 4 predicted proteins | sample SepL3720m_MetaG_FD_155459 | JGI IMG/M metagenome (GOLD analysis project Ga0194063, IMG submission 155459) | Anoxic zone freshwater microbial communities from boreal shield lake in IISD Experimental Lakes Area, Ontario, Canada - Sep2016-L373-20m | ecosystem: Environmental > Aquatic > Freshwater >... | reverse complement strand
CAATAGTTGCTGGATTCGGGATCTTGGCAGCAAGAATGGGACCTCGGTCAACGGTTTGGCCTTGCGGGATGACAAGGAGCGGTTGCTCAAGGACGGTGACCGGGTTGCAATCTCGCATCTCGAGATGGAATTCCATGACGGCGCCGTCAAACGTTCCAATAAGCAGGCCTGGCTCCGGATGGGGGTGCTGGCGGCGACATTGGTCATCGCCTTGTCCCTCTTCTGGACGTATCAGCATATGAGGTCATCAGCCGAGGCCTTTATCGGCAAGACGCGCGCCCTGGCCGCCGATGAGCAGTTCAAAGAAGCGGTCAATGAACTCGAAAAGGCGGTTAACGCCCGGCATTCCGCCTCCTGCCAGGTTGAAATTGAGGATCTCCGAAGGTTGTTGGGATTGTGGGACACCACGCTGGGGCTTTGGACAGGTGCACAGCGGTCGCTTTCCCAGGGAAAGTGGACTCCTGCGTCGCGTGATCTGGGGATGCTGCAGGCGGCCCGCAAGGAGGCATGGGAGTGGAACGACAAGGCTCCGCAACTGAAGGAACAGGCACTCAAAACCAAACTCATGCTCGATGCCCTGCTTTCCGCGCAAGCGTCCATAATCCGTGAGGATATCGGGTATTCAGAACTGTCAGCCGATAACCATGCGGTGAAGAATGCCCTGGTGGCAATCGGTAAAGAGTCGGCCCCCTATTTGGTCCGATTGAAGGCCGAACTGGATTCCATGCAACGTCGTCAGGACATTCTTCTTGATGAGGGGAGCGGCATGGAGAAAGCCCTCAACCTCCTTAAGGTGGAGGCGCCCCCGTTCGAGGAGATTGTCAGGTCGGTGGGTAAGGCCCGCAAGAGTTCCGAGGGCGCCCTGAAGCGCCGGGCTGATGTCCTGTTTGAGCCGCTTCAAGCACTGGCCCGCAGCGCTGGGCGTTATAACGAGGCGGTGCTGGCAATCCAGTCGATGGCCTTTACGCGGGCGATCGAAACGGATCTCATGCTGCCCTCGTCCGATGCCTGTTCGCTGGATCTCCGTGTGGCCCAGGCCCGACAGGGGCTTGAGAAGAACTTTGAGGCCCTGAAAGGAAAGGCCGGGCAGATGTCCTACCTGTTCGGTGAGATCGATAAACGGGTGGGCCATGACGAGGATCCAGTTTGTATCAAGATGCTTGGCGATACCGTGGTGATGGGGAAGGTCATGGCGTGTGATTCCATGGCGCTCCCGCTACCCAAACGGAGTCGGCGGGATACGGCGGGTGAGTATGACCGGGTTCTCGGGGTGGAGGAATTTTATGTTCACATGAGCGCCATGCCCGGCCAGGCTGAATTTGTCATGTTGTCCGATTTGCCGTTTGTGTCCGCACTGACCCAGACCCGCGAGGCGATTGTGAAGATTGAGATGCTGAAACGGTTTTTGAACCAGCCGGAAAATATGATCCTGGCCAACGGCAAGGTGGGGGAGCAGATGGTGCGGCTGGATTCAATCCTGACCCGGCGCAATGCCATCGTGAAGGTCATGGCGGCCTTGGCTGAATCCGGGACGGGACGCCTCGGGTTGATCGCGGGTGGCATTGCCTCCCGTCTGGCCACAGAACCCGGTTCGCTGACCCTTGGCGGGGTGAAGCCGGAAGACTGGGTGGCGGATAGAATGAAACGATTGAGGGGTGATCTGCTTCGCTTGAACAGCGAATACACCATGGCCAATTCAGCGCGACAGATCGAAATTCGCAACGAGATCCTCAAACAAGGCCTTCCCGGTGACCCCCTGGTCCGTCGCATGTGGGCGATGAAGGATGCGGCCTCCCAGCAACCGTGATTGACCCCTGACTGGGCAAATCGCATGTGAAAAATGAGCGTGCTATCGGGGTGATGTTCTGGCAATAATTCCGTCTTTATGCGTAACAAGCAAACGGGTCAAGTCCGGGGTGGATGGTTGTGGACACTGGTTCTTGCAGCCGTCACGATGATTGCCGGGAGTGTGTTTTTCGCCTGGGCCGTCCGGGATGCCGACCACCGGATGCGATCCGACTATCTCCATCAGACGTCACAGATCGCCCGGACAATCCGGCTACAGGATGTCAAGGCGCTTACCGGCACCGGGCAGGATCTGAACTCCCCCGTATACCTGCGACTCAAGGAACAACTAATTGCCTTGAGGGCCACGGTGCCTAAATGCAGGTTTCTTTATCTGCTGGGGCGCCGTCCTGACGGGACGACCTTTTTTTTTGCGGACTCTGAACCTGCTGGTTCAAAGGATGAATCCCCCGCCGGACAGGAGTATCCTGAATCGCAGCGCTACCAGAGTATTTTTGATCACGGGACGGAATTGACCGTGGGGCCGATCCGGAACCGGTGTGGTTCGTGGATGTCATTGTTTGTTCTGCTCCGTGACCTCAAGACAGGAAAATCCATTGCCGCCCTTGGCATGGATGTTGATGCGACGGAGTGGCGGAATGCGTCGCTCCGGGCAGGCGTGATGCCTTTGGTGTTCACTGCTTTACTGCTTTCGGTTATCCTGGTTGGGCATTTGCTTTTCATCAATCGAAAGGGACGGCGGATGCCTCGACTGGGGCAAAGATATGGCGAGGCCATCCAAGTCGCCGCCCTGGGCATTGTGGTGACATTGTCCTCCGTCTGGGTCGTCCATCAACATGTCCGTCGCAGTTTTTACCAGGAGTTTTCGCAACTGGCGGATCTGCAATTCTCCAATATGACCGAGGCATTTCGTATCCTTGGCGAGGTGGAATTGGAGGGACTTGCCCGGTTTTTTATGGGAAGCGAAGAGATCACCCCGGCCGAGTTCAGGTTGTATACCGAATTTCTGGTGAGGAATCCCGCGATTCAGGCGTGGGAGTGGATCCCGGCTGTCAAGACATCGGACGTCGGGGGCCTTGAAGCGATGATGCGCGCGGGGGGTGACACCGGTTATATGGTGTGGCAGAAAGATGAGCAGGGCAACCGGGTTCGCGTCTCGGGGCGTGAGGTGTATTACCCAATCCTCTATGCCGAACCCCGGAGCGGGAACGAACTGGCCATGGGATATGATCCAGGGGCTGCTCCTGCGAATCGGCAGGCCTTGTTGAGCGCCGCGCAAAGCGGGTTGCCGAGAATCACCCCCCCCTTACAATTGGTCCAGGAAGTTGGCAAGCAAAAAGGGGCTGTAGTCTATTGGCCTATATTCTCCACCGGCGAACCGAAACTCCTCCGCGGCTATGTCGCGGCGGCCCTGCGTTTGGAATCCTTTCTGGAGAACACCATCGGGATGGACCAGAGCAAGGATCACCCCTCCACGTCTGCCGTTATGTATCAGTGGGGGAATGGGAAGGATCCTCAGATCATGGCCTCCACTGGTGCGGCGGATCATAGGGCCGGGTACTCGGTCACGAGATTTCATGTGGCGTTCGGGATGCTCTATGCCGTGCAATTATTTTCGGAGCATGAATTCGAATCACTCCATGCGAAGTTGTCCGAGTGGCTGGTGGCGTTTGCGGGATTGTTGCTGACCGGAGTGCTGACGGTGCTGGTCGGGGTTCTGGCAACACGGCGACACTATCTTGAGTTGAATGTTCAGGAACGCACGAGTCTCCTAAGTGACAGTGAAGAGAATTTCCGGCGTTTGTTCCAGCACAACCCCCTGCCAATGGCCTTGTCGGCGTTGTCGGACGGAAAACTATTGGATGTTAACGAGGCCTTTCTCTCCACGCTTGGATATGCGCGGGGTGAAGTGATCGGGAATCGGGCGGCGGACCTCGGTTTGTTCCGGGAAACAGGCCGGCGTGAACAGTTGGTGGAACAACTAAAGCAGCAGGGACATTTGGACCATGTGGAATTGAAGTTTGGACGCAAGGATGGAACCATCTTGACAGGACTGATATCGGGTGAACTGGTTCGATATCAGGACACAGAATGCAGTCTCACTGTATTGGTGGACATTACGGCCCGCAAAAAGGACGAAGTTGAGCGTTTGCGACTTGCCACGGCGATTGAACAGGCGGCGGAAGCGATTGTGATCACCGATCCCGACGGGGTCATCCAGTATGCTAATCCCGCTTTTGAGGTCATTTCAGGATATACCAGCCAGGAGGTGGTCGGGCAAACCCCCAGGGTTCTTCAAAGCGGAAAGCATGATGCCGCTTTTTACCGTGACCTATGGACCACGATTCGTTCAGGCAGGACGTGGAATGGGCGCATCATCAACAAGAAGAAGGATGGGACATTCTACACCGAGGAAGGCTCGATTTCCCCCGTGCGTGAGGAATCGGGAGCCATCGTCAATTTTGTGGCGGTGAAGCGGGACATCACAAATGAACTGAAAATGGAGCGGCAATTCCTGCAGGCGCAGAAAATGGATGTTGTGGGCAGGTTGGCGGGCGGTGTGGCGCACGATTTCAACAATATGCTCGGGGTGATCCTTGGGTACACCGAAATGGCCCTGGCGCAGGTTGATCCTGCCCAGCAACTCCATGCCGACCTTCAGGAGGTTCGCTCGAGCGCCCTGCGCACCGCCGATCTCACCCGGCAATTGCTGGCATTTGCCCGCAAGCAGACGGTGTTGCCGAGGATTGTGGATCTCAACGCTACGGTGGAGACCGCCATCAATATGCTCAGGCGGATGATTGGCGAGAATATCAGGCTGGAATGGCGTCCGAACCCGGGGTTGTGGCCGATCCGGGTGGATCCCAGTCAGATCGACCAGATTCTCAGCAACCTGTGCGTCAATGCCCGCGATGCGATCACGGGCAATGGGCAGATCACGATAGAGACGGATAATGTTGTCCTTGACCAGGCGTATTGTGCCAACCACGACGGGGCCTATCCGGGTGAGTATGTCATGATGACCTTTATCGATACCGGTGTCGGCATGACGGCGGACGTTCTGTCTCATATTTTCGAGCCTTTCTATTCCACCAAGGGTGTTGGCGAGGGAACCGGTCTGGGCTTGTCCACTGTCTACGGGATTGTGAAACAGAATCACGGATATATCAGCGCGGAGAGCAAACCGGGGTGCGGTGCGACCTTCAAGATCTATCTGCCACGTCAGTCAGGGAAAATTCCCGAGGTGGACAGGGCGGGCGCAACTCCGGTGCAAAAAGGCAGGATGGAAACCGTTCTGCTTGTGGAGGATGATCTGGCGGTGCTGACCATGACCCAGCAGATGCTTCAGAGCCTGGGTTACCAGGTGCTGGCTTCGAGTCGTTCCCATGAGGCCATCCAAATCGTCCGCGAGACGGCGGGCGAGATTCACCTCATGATTGTCGACGTCGTCATGCCGGACATGAACGGGCCGGATCTGGCTCGCCAAATCCATCTGTTCCGTCCGACCTTAAAGTGCCTGTTCATGTCCAGTTATCCCTCCAATGTGGTCGTCAACAGCGGAGTTGGGGATGGCACCAATTTCATCCAGAAGCCATTCTCCATCACGGCGCTTGCCTCGATCCTGCGCAAGATCCTTGAACACGGTTGACCGTCGTTCCCGACCCTCGCGCGCCTGATTGTTCCCCTTTCATTAAGAACATGGAAGAGTCTTCGCGAGTCTAGTCACGCCTTCATTTATAATACTAATATAATTAGTTGCATAGATAACGGTTATTTAATATAAGCACGATTAGCAAGGTGGTATTGGGTTCGATTGTTTGGAGAATCGCGCATGTTGGTAAAATGGATCGCCAGGGTCAGTTTTGCTCTTCTATTCGCAGGTCGAGTTGTGGCGTATGAGTCAGATGTGCGGATTTCAGCCATTGACGTTGACGGATCCGTGTTTCGACTCCGTGTCGCGACTCCGCCATTCTTTACCAACCGTCTCGACATTTTATCCTGCTCCAATCTGGTTGGTGGAGGGTGGTCACTCCTGGCTACCGGTCTTTCCGCAGGGGAAACAAACTCCCTCTCTTGGAGCGGTACCGTGGCCGATCATTCGAATCCCGTGTTTTACCGGGTTGGAAACCACGACCAGGATTCAGATTCGGACGGTTTACCGGATGCCTGGGAGACCATGATCTATCACACGGATCCCCTGGATCCGGACAGTGATGATGACGGGATATCGGATGGCGATGAATTAAACCGGGGCACGGATCCGACTGATCCGTCAAGTCACTCCAGGGTGATCTTTGCCGATTCCGACTGCGGTGCCGACCTCTATGACGGGATGGCGTCTGTACCGGGCAATGGTCATGGTCCAAAGCGAAGCGTTGGTGCGGCCAATGGGTTGGCGCATTCCGGGGATACGATTCAGATTAATGGGAGTACTCCGTTTCTGGAGCCGATGCTTTCCCTGGGTTCTCGAACTGTATTGGTTCGACCGATAGGGCTCATCGTGGTCAGGCCTTGAATGAACAGAGTGATGGTAGTGTTGGAAGCCATAAGGAGGCGAACGTGAGAGTGATTGATTCCAATTCAGGACGTTGGGTGTGGGCGATCAGGAAGTGGGCGCTAATGGGAGGGGTGTGCATCGTGGGGTGCCGGGCTTTACTGTGCCATGGCGGGGAATTAACGGTGGATGGAAATATGACCGTAAGAACGAACTTGGTGGTTCAGGGACAGTTGAGCTGTGCCGTTCTCTCTCTTACCAATCTAGCCATCACCGGGCAGGCGACCATTCAGGAGGCTGTGATTCAAAGACTTCCTCCTCAGGGTGATCTTGCCATGGGTCCCTATACGAACCGAACAGATAGATGATTGAAACATGAATCCCATGAAACGGACAGGGCTATATGTTGTTGCGGTTGTTTGTCTTTTCGGGGTGACCGTCTATTCGGCGCCGCAGGCGGTACCATCGGGTGTCTCGGTAAAAAGATTCAAGGAGATACCCGTCGATATGGCTACGGGAGAACTCATCCAGCACGAGGCCGTGGATCTGGCCTTGAAGTCCCGTGGGTTGGCGCTGGAGGTTTCCCGGAACTACAGGAGCAGGCGTGAGACTGACAGTCCTTTCGGATATGGGTGGTCGTGGAACCATGCCGAACACTTGGAGTTTCCGGGTGACTTGGTGATTCAATATGTCACATCCGATATGACCATACCCATCTATCCGGATGTTTCCTTTACCAGTGCGTATGCACGCGTCTGTGTGAGCGCTTCTGGATGGGAGCAGGGTGAGAAAGCGACAGGAGCCCCCGATGCTATAGGAGGCTATGGAAATGTCGCTCACTACTATGGCCCCATAGACTCTTTACAGCCCCTGATCGTGGGAGGATGGAACCTTCAACCGCCGGACGGTCCATCCACAATTCTTCAGGTTGACCTGACCTCTATTGGCGCCACCGGGTATGATTGGGATCATCCCCAGTATGGTGTGAGCCTCAAGTTGTCAGCGGGTGGTGGCAATTCGACAACCTGGGGACATCGCGCTTATGATTATGACTTCGTTAACATCACATCGGATCTCCCTGCCTGGACGTGGCCTGATGTCAATGCTGTTCAAGCCCGGCTCCAACTTAATTCAATCAAACTGAACGAGGTCATGGATGTGGTGGTGGACACTTTTCATCTGGGTGTCACCTATACCCGGAATGTGAGCGGGGAATTCAAATATCTACCCGGGACAAACTTTGAGCTCGTCAAAACAAACAACGAATATTGGATTCTCAATAGGAATATGACGCGTCTCGCGTTTTCCCTTGAAGGTCGGCTTGTGCGGAAGACGGATGCCAGTGGGAATGCTTTGACGTTCCATCATGACTCCTTAGGGCGAGTTGTGCATGTGACTGATGACGTTGGCCAGGCCTTAACCCTGTCCTATGAAAACAGTCTGGCCGGTGCCCGGGTTGTGCAAGTAGCTGACTCTCTTGGAAGGAAGGTTGGATATGGGTACTCCGCCGATTTACTCGTCGCCGTGACGAACGTGTTGGGAGCGGTGACACGCTATGACTATGATGGTGACCAATCACTCCCCGAGTTGCGTCACAATCTTGTCCGCCGGACGGATCCCGAAGGGCACACCGTATCATGTGATTACTATACCACCAATAGCACGCCAGACAGGGTTTGGCGTTATCGGGACGGTGAAGTCGTGGAAGGTCGAAGCAATGAGGTGGACTACCTGTATCTTAAGGGAACAACCTACTCCTTCACGCCCGGGACAAAGAGTATTCAAGGGGTTGTGTACAACGTATCGAATGATGTCAGCCATGTCTATGTTAGGGAAGGCGAACTATCATACCAGACCAGCGACGGGTTCAATCTCATTACTGAACATGCGGCGGGGACAGCCACCTCCGGACAAAACTCCTCCTGGGAGAATCGTGAGTGTGCCCTGGGCGTTACCAATGGACTTCAGGCTCATCACCCTGCGCTGACAAGCAATGATGTGCTCACGGTGTCAGGCTGGGGTTTTAGTGTTCCGGGCTTGAGCAATGACATCGTGCGCGTGTCCCTGTCGGTATTGGGCAGCGCGACCAACAAGGTGTGCCTGTCCGCCATGGGAATGATGTTCACCAACTGGATGGCCACCAATGCGACATGGGTCACACTGGATGTCACAGGCGACAAAGGGGTGTGGACATGGGCCGATATCAGTAATCTGACAGCCCGGATCTCCCTTCCTACTGGCGTGACGAATTCGGCCGAAGTGTGGATTGACGGATTTCTCCTGAAGGTTAGCTACAGGCATTTTGACCCCGGCCGCGATGCGTCGGACGCATTTTACTTCCATGATCTGGATCACAATTTGGTCTCAAGCGAACAAGGAGGTGCCGTTCATCAGTTTGCCTACGACAGCAGGGGAAATCTCACGACCTGGACTGACCCTGAGGGAAATGTGAGACGCTATAAGTATGATCCTGTTTTCAGCAAACCCGTTCAAACCTGGGATGCCCGGGGGCACAGAACCCGTATGGAGTATGACCACTGCGGACGGCTGATCAAGACCACGGACGCAGCAGATCAGGTCTCCACCATCGAGTATGACAGGTTTGGAAATCCCTCTTGCACCACTTATCCGGATGGAACAACCAACATTGTGGAGTATGACTCCAGAGGGGTGAATGTTGTTAAAAACCGTAATCGGCGCGGGGACGTAACGACGTTTGACTATGATGATTTTGGGAACTGTGTGCGCATCACAGATGCCCAGGGGAGGCATAGGCAGATTGGAAATGACCGGGCTGGACAAAAGGTTCTTGAGTGCGACGAGATGGGTGTGGAAACCCGTTTTGAATATGATCATAACGGGCATCTCACCAACACGGTGGTTGCTGCGGGAACCGGGGAGGAAACAAGCCAAAAGAGCCGATATGATGGTCGCGGACTTGTCGTGGAGACGATTGATCCGCGCGGTGTGTCCGACTATCGGGACTATGACGGCTACGGGCGGGTCATCTACGAGGTCGACAAACTGGGAGGAGTGTCTATTACCGAGTACGATGTGCATGACAATCCCGTCAGGCGCTATGATCCTCTCGGGGCGTCCTGGGAATATTCCTATGACAGTCGCGGAAATCTCATCGCCAGTTATGACCGACTGGGGTCTGTCGCCACAGCCAGTTTCAATGGCAATAATGCGCCGGTCTCGACAACCGACCGGATTGGAAACCGGGTGGAGACCACCTATGACGGGAATGGAAATATCATTACCGAAACGGTCTTTGCTGTAGGCTATCCGGGATGCGGCGTTCAGGACATTCCGGCACCTGTGAAAACAGTTTACCAGTATGATGCATTGAACCGGGTAACCAACAAGACCGTTGGGGTGGACCGTCCAGATGCACAGTCCAACATTTATCAATATGACATGGACGGCCGTCTGGCACGGGAAACCGACGCCCTGGGCAACGTCAGATCAATGTCTTACGATGGTGAAGGCAACCTGACAAACACCTGCCTGATTAATGAAGCCGGGTCGGTGATTACCCGGATCGTGTCCGTGTATGATCATTCAAGACGTCCGATCATGGAGATCACAGGGTGTGATGCAGCATCAGCCACGAATCGAATCGAGTACGACGAACGCGGGCTTAAGTCGGCTGAGATTGATGCCTTGAACCGCCGGACGACTTTCACCTATGACCTCCACCGCCGTTTAGTACTAATCACCAGAGCTGATGGAACCACGCGTCGGCTTGCGTATGATCAGTCTGGGAACACCATCCTCGAATGCGAGGCAGGCGGTGCCGTGGTCCGCTATGACCGGGATGCAGCAGGCCGCCTCACCAACAAAGTTACCGGGATTGGGCGAACGGATGCTCGAACCGTCTCCTTCCAGTATGACTTGGCAGGGCGTTTGCTCCGTGAGACGGACGCATTGGGTGGGATGACGGTCCGGGCCTATGACGATGAAGGGACTGTGCTGAGTGAAACCAATAAACTGGGTTTTGTGAAGACGTATGGGCATGACGCGTTGGGGAGAGTTACAAACACAGTTGATGAGTTGGGTTTCTCCATCGGGCAGGTTCTGGACGGACGGGGAAAGTTGGTTCGACTGATGGACAGGTTGGGAAGGGTCGCGGTTTCTGACTATGATGCCTATGGACGGCTCATCCGCCTCACGGATCCAATGGGAAATACGTCGCGCTGGATGTATGACCGGAAGGACAGGGTCGTCAGGGAGACGGATCCTAGGGGACTTGTCTCGTGTTATGTCTTTGATGCGGTTGGACATATGACTCAGAAGACAACCGGCGTGGGGCTTCCCAATGCCCGTTTCTATCGCTTTCAATATGATGATTTGGGTCGTGAGGTTAGTCGCATCAATCCTGAAGGTGGTTGTGTGGGACAGTCATTTGATGCGATAGGCAATCGGGTGTCTCTGACCAATGAAAACGGTGCGGTAACCCGCTTTACCTATGACGCCATGAACCGGTTGACATCGGTGACGGATGCCTTGGGCGGGACAACGAGAACGGTTTATGATGATCGCGGAAATATCATTCGTGTTATCGATGCCATGGGTAACCGGACGGGTTACACCTATGATGCCTACAACCTCAGACGAAGCATGACTGATCCCCTTGGGAATACGATGCGGTACGACTATGACGGGCTGGGTCGACTGACGGTTACAACAGACGCTTTGGGACATCGTGAATTACTCCACTATGATGCGATCGGCAATGTAACCACCCAAGTGGATAAGAACGGAGCCGTATCCTGGTTCGAATATGATCCACTTGGCCGGGCTTTTCGCACCGGGGATGCGTTGGGTGGACAGACCCGGAAATCCTATGACGCTGCGGGGAATGTCGTGGCAGCCGTCGACAAATGTGGCTTTGTCACAACGTATCAGTACGATGCCATGAACCGGCCCATCACGGTTTTGGATCCCGCCTCGAATATTCTGGTTCTGGCCTATGACCCTGCCGGGAGCAAAATCCGGGAGTCAACACCGTCAGGCCGGGTGACGACGTATGGCTATGATGCGTTTGGACAATGTGTTTCAAAATACATCGGTGCTGGACGGAGCGACGTTCGGTGCACATCTTATGAGTATAACTCGATGGGGCGGCTAGTCCGGGAGGAGGATCCCCTTGGGAGAACCATACTGGTTCGGTATGACGCAGTTGGCAACAAAACCAAAGTTGTTGACCGGCGTGGCCATTCAACGACATTCGACTATGACTTATTGAACCGGTTGGTGTGGACAACGGATGCGCTGGGTCATCGATCTGGAGTTGAGTATGACAAGGTTGGACGCATCGTGGGGGCCACGAATCGTCGTGGGTATTCAACGCATCATGCCTATGACACAGCCGGCCACCTAGTCAGTGTTCGTGATGCGAAAGGGAGTACAACGCGCAAGAACCTTGACGCTATGGGGCGGTGCATCGAGGAGGTTTCGATCAATGGTTTGCGCACCCGTTTTGAACTTGATGCCAATGGTCAGTTGACAAATCGCGTGGCCGGGGTGGGGGGGGATGAAACCCGGACTCAGGCTATTGAATATGACTTACTCGGCAGAAAACAACGGGTTGTGGATCCGCTGGGAGGCAAAACGGAATTCACTTATGACGCCAATGGAAACGCCACCACGGTTTCGGTCTTTGGCGCTTCAGGATCCCTTCTGCGTACAAAGTTTACCCGGTACAATTCAAGAAATCTCCCTGTGCAGGTCGTGGATGCCCTCGGTAACGTCTGGCAGACTGAATATGATTCCATGGGGCGCAAGATCTTGGAGGTTGACCCCCTGGGGAACCGGACGGAATATGAGTACAATGTCTTTGACGAGATTACTGCCGTAACCGATCAGTTGGGGAATCGAACGCTCACCCGATATGACTTGTGTGGCCGTGTGGCGGAAACGATCAATTCCCTGGGCGCGCGCACCCGGTATGCCTATGACCCGAATGGAAACCGCACGGCGGTTATCGATAATAACGGCCGGGCAATCCTCACTTCATATGATTCCCTGAACCGGATTGCGGAAATCAACCGGACCATGCCCGATGTCCCCTTCGATCTGCTCCAGCGGGCAGATGTGAACGGTGACGGGACTGTTGATCAATCGGATGTGGCAGCGTTGGAAGAGAGGCTGCCATGAAGGGTCTGCGACGATGTGCATGGGTTATCGGGTGTTGGATGATGGGTTCAGTCTACTCCTGGGCCTCGCCGGATTGGTGGGTGGCCAGACATGTGTTGGTGAGTCATGCGCCTACCAATGATTTTGCTCCTGTCCTTCAGGGGCAAGTTCGGTGGCTGGCGACGAATGCCATCTGTGAAATGGAGGCCAACCTGCCCGGTGGGGCGGGAGTCGACGCCTTGCATCAGGTTGAGGATGGGGGGATCAGTCATTTCAGCGCCGTGAATGAAGGCCAGTTGAAGCAGACGTGCGCCCCCATTTACCGGCGCTTGATAGAGGAAGGTGTTGTGTCTGGGTATCCCTGGGCAGAGTGGTGTGTGGGCGATTATGCGCCAGTGAATATCGGTCAGGCAAAACGGATCTTTGATTTTCAACTGTCGGGGATCGCCTTCTCTCCCTCGCTTAACGGGAACATCCAATATTCAGGACTTCAAACCGGAATGTTCAGTATCGTGGCCAGCCCAGTTCCCTTTGGGGGCTTTGATTTCATGACTGAAATACCGTCTACTGGATCCTATCATCTGGTGGTAGGGCGAGCAGCCAACCTTTGGCGGGTCGAGGCGTGGCGTGATTCCAATGGTGATGGAGTGCGGCAGACCTGGGAAGCGGCAGGTTCATACTCCCTCAATCCGGTTGTCGTGACCTCGGTTGTTTCGTGTGTCGATCTGGAACTGGTTGATCCCGATGAAGATGGCGATGGGATTCCGGGTTATGTGGAACTACAACTCGGGTTGGATCCCCATTATCAGGGCGATGCCTTGAGTGATGCCGATGGCGATGGACTGTCGCTGGGGGATGAATATCGGTTAGGATCAGATCCCTTGAATGGGGATTCCGATGGGGATGGGATGGGGGACGGCGCGGCGGTGATCAATGGACTGTCCCCCACAAATAGTCGGCCAGTTGCCCAATTGCCGTTTATTGAACCGTTTGAAGTGCCGGTTGTTTCCGGGCCTCTGAGTGGTCAGAATGGGTGGTGGGCAAGCCCCGCAGACAAGGCGCTGGTGGTGACTAATCCCGTGATGGCGGGCAGGCAATGTCTGCTCATTGGGGCGGTAACGAACGTGGGGGCTGCGGTTACCCATCCTTTGGCGACCCATCGGGCGGAGAGAGTGTGGATTGATTTCCGCACTGTTCCAGTGTGGCGTAACGCAGGATTGCCCCGTGTACCCGGATCCTCCGCAGTTTCGGCCTTCTTCATCAATCAGTACGGACAGGTTGTGGTGTTTGATCGGACTTGGTATCCAGGGGAATGGAGTACCTTAACCAATACGCCAGGAATACTACCTGGCAATGCTGTTCGACTTACAGTTCAGCAGGACTATGGTCGCCGACGGTGGGGGCTTTGGCTGAATGGAACCAATATTGCCCGGAATCTTCCCTTCAGCGGGTCGGCAACGGAATTGGCTCGTGTGCGATTTTGTGGCGCGGAATATGCTGATTCCTTGTTTGACGAGATCGCCGTTACATCGAACGCGCCACCGGGGTTTGTCGCGGACTCGGACTATGATGGCATTCCGGATGACTGGGAACGCTTTTATGGCTTGGATCCCTATAATCCGGGTGACGCGCTGACTGACCCGGATCGGGACGGTGTTGGAAATTTACAGGAATTTCGACATGGACTGGATCCACTGAATCCTGACATGGATAGAGATGGCTGGAGTGATGGTGTTGAACTGGCGAGGGGAAGTTCACCCACGAATGCCTATATCGGTTCAACGCCCTTGATTCCCTATATCGAGCCTTTTGAGCCGCCAGTTATGGCCCTTGGAGATGTCAACGGCCAACATGGGTGGGTGGCTTCAATAACAAATTGGGCAGTTGTCCAGGCGAGCAACCGGGTGGAAGGGCTCCAGGCACTTCAATTGCGGCCATCGACAAATTCCCCGGCTCTCTCCGTGAGCATTCAAGGGGCCTTGGTGGCCGATGTTTGGACTGACTGGCGGGCTATTCCGGTGCGGCGTCAAACTCCTGGTAGACCGGAACTTTCGCCCGTAACCACGGCGGCATTCTATTTGGACAGCGCCGGTTATCCCGTGGTGATAAATGGAACCAACTGGATGACCCTGACGAATGGTCCGGTGTTCTCTGAAACCAATTGGGTCAGATTCACTGTGCATCAGGATTATTCAAACCGGGTTTGGGGTATGTATGGAGAGGGTCGACCGGTGGCCACAAATCTCGGTATGGCACATGGGTTGACACAATTCACAGGCGTGCGTTTCACGGGAGCATGCAATGCCTCTACGTGGGTCGATGATATTCACGTAATTGGCGCTGCTCCAGGCGATATCGATTCCGATGGCGACGGGATGCCCAATGACTGGGAAATTCAGTACGGATTGAATAC
>Ga0194063_10001547_pt1 | contig 14867 bp, 11 predicted proteins | sample SepL3720m_MetaG_FD_155459 | JGI IMG/M metagenome (GOLD analysis project Ga0194063, IMG submission 155459) | Anoxic zone freshwater microbial communities from boreal shield lake in IISD Experimental Lakes Area, Ontario, Canada - Sep2016-L373-20m | ecosystem: Environmental > Aquatic > Freshwater... | reverse complement strand
CCCCCTTGCTGATCTGCTGCATGAAGCCGCGCATCTTCTGGAAGTCGGCGAGCACCTTGTCCACATCGGCCGGGGTGTGACCGCTGCCGGCGGCGATGCGGCGCCTCCGGCTGGGTTGGGAGGCCAGCAATTCGGGCCGGCAGCGTTCGGCTTCCGTCATCGAACCGATCATCGCCTCGATCTTCCTGAGCTGCTGCTCGCCCTGTTTGAGCATGCCGTCGTCGATCTTGTTCATGCCCGGGATCATCTTCATCAGTCCCCCCAGGGAGCCCATGCGTTTGATCAGACGCATCTGCTTGACGAAGTCCGAGAAGTCGAAGCTGGCCTCCTGCAGCTTGCGCTGCATCTGCTCCACATCGGCCAGCTCCACCTCCTTGGTGGCTTTCTCCACCAGGGTGAGCACATCGCCCATGCCGAGAATGCGGCTGGCCATCCGTTCCGGGTGGAAGGGCTGCAGTGCCTCCACCTTTTCGCCGGTGCCGATGAACTTGATCGGTGCACCGCTCACCTTGCGGATCGAAAGGGCGGCGCCACCACGGGAATCGCCGTCGAGCTTGGTCAGCACCGCGCCGGTGATGCCCACCTGGTCGTGGAAGGCGCGGGTGAGTTCGGCCGCCTCCTGGCCGATCATGGCGTCGACCACCAGCAGCACTTCATCGGGCTTCACCGCTTCGCGGATCCGCACCATCTCCTCCATCATCGCCGTGTCGATCTGGAGCCGACCTGCGGTGTCGACCAGCACGGTGTCGAAGCCCTCCAGTCGGCCTTTGGCCACACCGGCGGCGGCGATGGCCTCCGGCTTGGCCTCGTCCCCCAGGCTGAACACCTCCACGCCGATCTGCTGGCCGAGGGTGCGCAGCTGGTCGATGGCGGCGGGCCTGTAGACATCGGCCGCCACCAGCAGGGCCTTGCGCCCCTGCTCCTTGAGATGGAGGCCGAGCTTGGCGGTGGCGGTGGTCTTGCCCGCCCCCTGCAGGCCGGCCATCAGGATCACGGTGGGGCCCTGGTCGGCGCGAGCCAGGGGAGCGTTCGCACCGCCCATGGTGTCCACCAGCTGCTCGTGCACCAGCTGGATGAACTTCTGATCCGGGCTGACGCCCCGCACCACCTCGGCACCGATCGCCCGGCGCCGCACCTCCTCGACGAAGTCCTTGACCACCGGCAGGCTCACATCCGCCTCCAGCAGGGCGCGGCGCACCTGCTTGAGGGCCTCGTCGATATTGGATTCGGAAATCGCGGCCTGACCCCTCAGGCCCTTGACGGCGTCTTCAAAACGCTGGGAAAGCTCGTCGAACATCAGCGGAGGGGAGATTCAGGGAAATGGTTCAGCCAGCGGCGTAGGAGGCGGCCAGACGCCAGCGAGCACCATCGCGACCGAAGACGTAGACGTTGCGAAGCGTGGTGACGGCTGTGCTCTCCACCACCTTGCCAGCAGCATTGCGGCGGCTGTCGCTGTAGCGCAGTGTGGCGATCACGGCGATGCGGTCCGGGGTGCGCTCGCTGATCGCCAGGTCTGTGAGGCTCACCTCGATCGTTTGCACCGTCCCATCGGCGGCATCCTGGCGGCGCTCGTTGGTCAGACGTTTCACCATGCCATCGCGGGCGATGGCCTCCAGGTTGGGCGGCAGGCTGGCCCCGCCGAGCACCCGCGACTTGGTGGTCAGCCACGTCTTGAGCAGGCTGCGGATCTGGGTTTCGCTCGGTTCGGCGATGGTGAGTGGGGTGAGCGCGTCACTCGGCTGAGATGGCGAACCAGCCTGGCTCCGGGGCTTGGTCTGGGCCTGGGCCGCTTTAGGAGGCTGGGCCGGTTTGACCGCGCTGGGTACCGGCCTGGCGGGTTGCGCCGGGATCATCACCACGCCCCGCGCCGGGCCGCGGCCCGGCGCCTGCGGTGGGATCGCCTGCCGCGATCGCAGCAGCCAGGCACCGCCAGCGACGGCCAGGACCAGCACGACGGCGCTGGCCAGCAGCCGCGGCGCCGGCAGGGAGAGCTGGGGCAGGTTGAGCTCCGGCAGCTGCCAGGGAAGGGGGGCTTCGTCGTCCTCGGGATCTGTGGGGTGGGGACTCTCCTTCTTCGGGCCAGGGCTTGGGGAGGGCAGGTTCCAGTCGAAGCTGCTCAGATCGCCAGCGCCGGGGGACTGGGGCGAGATCTCGGCGGTGCCGTCAGGGACTGGGGCCACCGGCGCCTCAAAGCTGCGGCCACTACGGCGGTCTTCCCGCTCCACCCAGGCCACCACGTCGCGATCGCTGAAGTAGGCCTCGAGGTCCGGATCGGCATCGAGATCGCGGTAGCCGGGCAGGACATCGCGACTGAGCCAGTCGCGGCAGTAAGCACAGAGCTGGGCCAGGGGATCGTCGCTGTGGCGGGCGGCCCAGGCCTTGAGATCCTTGTTGGCGCCGTGTTCAAAGGTGCTGAGGGCCGTCTCCACATCCCCCAGCAGCAGGTGCAGGTTGGCCAGCAGTGGTTCGATGCCGCTGCGCCCACTGGCCAGCAGCCGGTCGCGGGCGGCGGCGATGCGCTCGGGTTTGCGCTGGGCGAAGCCGGAGGCGGTGAGCGCCGTGCTGGCCAGGAAATCGGCGGCATCCGATCCCTCGTCACCCCAGGAGCTGAACAGATCCACCTGTTCCTGCACGGTGAGGAAGCCACGGATCTGGCGGAAAAAGGCCTGGAATTCGTCGCTGCTGAAGTCGGGGTCGCTGTTGGACTCGAGGCCGCCACGGCGCTGCACCAGCTGTTCCAGCAGGGCCAATCCCTCGGCCCGCTCGCTCTTGGCCGCCAGATCGCGGCTGAGCAGATCCAGGATCCGGTAGGGGGTGAGGCGTTCCAGTTCGGCGTTCATGCGTTCCCGCAGCTCGGGCACCTTGCCCGTGCGCTGCAGCAGTTGCAGTCCCTGCCTGAGGATGCCGGCGGCCCGTTCAAAATGGCGGCTCTGTTTGGCCTCTTCGGCGGCTGCCAGGCAGGCCAGGCCGGCCAGCAACGTGAGATCGGCTTCGCGGCTGCTGCCCAGGGCGGGTGCCTGGGGGGGCTGAAGGTTGCGGCAAGCCAGTTCGAAGCAATCGGCCGGCTGACCCGCTTCCAGCAGCAGCAGCAGGCCCGCCACTTCGCGGCTCGTGGGCAACTCCAGGGCAGCCACCACGGTTCCTTCGCCACTGTTCAGGGTGGTGAGATCGGATTCGTAGGCGGCTCGGCGCTCGGCGTCGCTGAGCAGGTCGGCGCTGGCGCGCAGCAATTCGGCCCTGGCCAGCAGGGTGTCGGCTGTGAAGCCCTGATCGGGGCTGCGGTCGAGCCGGGTCGCCAACGTGCGCAGCACGGTCTGGGCGTCACTGGCCGGGCTCACGCCGAGGAGACGGAAATGATCGAGCGGCAAGTCCAACCGTTGGGGGCGCACTGGCGCGTGACTGTAGTAAGCAGCAGTGGTTTTGACTGTACCCAGGGGACGGACCCCGTACAGTCGCCCTCATGAATCGCCATGGTCAGCTGACATGACCCAGGAACTGACCACCGCCCGCGTCGCTGCCAGCGCCGACAACGCCGTGCCCCCCGAAGCCGGCAGTCATGCCCTGCGTCATCAAGGGCTGTATCCAGCCGAACCGGCCTCGGTCAGCGGCGAGGAGGGCCTGATGCTCTACCGCGATATGACGCTCGGCCGGCGCTTTGAAGATAAGTGCGCCGAGATGTACTACCGCGGCAAGATGTTTGGTTTCGTGCACCTCTACAACGGCCAGGAGGCCGTCAGCACGGGCGTGATCAAGGCGATGAAAATGCAACACGATTGGTTCTGCAGCACCTATCGCGACCACGTGCATGCACTCAGCTGCGGCGTACCAGCCCGGGAGGTGATGAGTGAGCTGTTCGGCAAGGCCACCGGTTGCAGCAAGGGCCGCGGTGGTTCGATGCACTTGTTCTCCCGTGAACATCACCTGTTGGGTGGCTATGCCTTCATCGGCGAGGGCATCCCGGTGGCCCTCGGCGCCGCCTTCACCAGCCGCTACAAGCGCGATGCCCTCGGCCAGGCCGACAGCGACGCCGTGACCGCCGCCTTCTTCGGCGATGGCACCTGCAATGTCGGCCAGTTCTACGAATGCCTGAACATGGCAGCCCTCTGGAAGTTGCCGATCCTGTTTGTGGTGGAGAACAACCGCTGGGCGATCGGCATGGACCACAACCGGGCCACCAGTGATCCGGAGATCTGGCGCAAGGCCGCGGCCTTCGGCATGGCCGGAGAAGAAGTGGATGGCATGGATGTGCTGGCGGTGCGCGGTGCCGCCCAGCGCGCCATTGAGCGCGCCCGCGCCGGCGAAGGCCCAACGTTGCTCGAATGCCTTACCTATCGATTCCGTGGCCACTCCCTGGCCGATCCCGATGAGCTGAGGGCCGCTGAGGAGAAGGCTTTCTGGGCCAAGCGCGACCCGATCAAGCAGCTGGCCGCTCGATTGATCGCCGCTGGCCTTGCCAGCGAGAGTGATCTCAAGCAGATCGAGAAGGAGATCGATGCGGTGGTGGCCGACTGTGTCGAGTTCGCCCTGGCGGCTCCCGAGCCTGATAGCAGTGAACTCACCAAGTACATCTGGGCGGAGGATTGATCCCGGGGCCGGTAGCCGCTCTTGAATCCAGCCCCCCTCGTTGTTTTCTGGCCTGCCCGCTCAGCCATCTCGCCGTCGTGGTTCCAGCGGCCTCTGCCGCGATCTCCCCTGGTTGGAGCCAAGGCGGTTGAACTCGGGATCAGAGAGAGGACGTGGTGCGACGGGTGAGATTGCGGAGCTTGCGCAGGGCCTTGAGTTCCACCTGACGCACCCGTTCGCGTGAGACATCGAGCTGGCGGCCGATTTCCGCCAGGGTGTGGCGCTCCTGGCCGTCAAGACCGAAACGCAGGCCCAGCACCTCCCGTTCCTGTTCGGTCAGTTGATCGAGCCAGCGGCTGAGTTGCTCCCGGTGCATGCCCCGCTCCACTTTGTCCAGGGGCTCCTCGGCGGAGTTGTCGGCGATCAGATCTCCCAGGAAACTGCGCCCCTCATCGGCATTGATGGGGGCATCCAGGCTGGAGGTGGTGAGGGACTGTCGCAACAGCGAATCGAGCTCTTCGATCGGCATGTTGAGTGCCTCGGCGATTTCCTGCCGACTTGGCATTGCCCCGAGCTTGTGGGCCAGATCAAGACTCACCTTGCGAATGGTGGTTAGCCTTTCGCTCAGGTGCACCGGCAACCGGATGGTGCGGGACTGACAGGCAATGCCCCGGGTCATGCTCTGGCGGATCCACCAGAAGGCATAGGTGGAAAATTTATAGCCGCGGGTTGGATCAAACTTCTCCACGGCTCGCTCAAGGCCGAGGGATCCCTCCTGGATCAGATCCAACAGCTCCAGTCCTTTGCCTTGATATTTCTTGGCAACACTGACAACGAGACGGAGATTGGCCTTCATCATCCGCTGCTTGGAGCGGTGTCCGATCTTGATAGTCTTGCGTTCTTGAGGGGAGTAGTCGTCTTTTTTCTGCTCCTCCAGCTGCATCATCGCCTGCACCTGATTGCCGAGCTCGATCTCTTCGGCTGGGGTGAGCAGGGGCTCGCGACCGATGGAGGCCAGGTACCAGGAAATGGAATCAGCACCCCTCCAGCTGGAGCCGCCACTGACTTTGACGGAGGAGGCAGTCATGAACCAATACGGGAAGCCAGGTGATTTTCACACGTATTCAGGTTTCTTGGAGATAGTTTCAATAACCCTTCAGCTTTCAATGGCAAAACAACACAAAACCGGCAGAAGTGCTGCCGCCAAAGGCTCTTCAGCGCCGCTTTGTGCCGAAATGGCCACGCCTGCGAGCACAAAAGCTGGATCTCGCCGTCGCCGCAGGCCGTCAGCGACGCGCTATTAGTTCAGAACTGCTGCAGATGCGCCGCCACAGCCTGGGGGCTCACGCCGCCGGGCCCGCAGCGTTCCAGGCAATGCAGTGCCGCCTGGGAGTGGGCCAGGGCCACCGCCGCCAACAGAGAGGCATCGGAGCCCAGGCTGGCATCAGGCCACCGCCGCTGCTCGCTGGCCCTGGCCAGGGCAGCCCGCCCCGCGGCATAGCCGGCCAGCACATCACCGAGGCCGCCTCGAGCCGCCTGTGGAGCAGCCTGCAGCAGTTGCCAGCGGCGCCCATCCGCCGCTGCCACCACCGTGCGGGCTCCCTTCAGCAGCACGGTGGCACCGCTGCGTCGGGCGGCCTCGGAGGCCGCTTCCAGGGGCTCCAGGCCCTGGAGGCCCGGAAACAGTCGCGCGAACTCCGCCGCATGGGGCGTGATCCAGGTTGGACCCCGGCGCAATCGCAGCCAGACGCAGGCACCGGCTTCGGGGTGTTCACTCCCTTGAGCAGCAGCACAACCTGGGCTCGAGCCGATGCCGTCGCCCAGGCCATGGGTGCTGCCCTGGGTGGCGAGGTTGTTGTTGATCCGGCTGTCGTCATGGCTCCAGTGGAGGACATCAGAGCGGTGATTGGCAGCCAGCCCGCTGCAGCAGCGGGCCAGGCGGTTGAGGCCATCGGCATCCAGCACCAGCAGGCCGGCAAACGCGTGCAGCCGGCTCCAGATTTTCGCTTCGGAGCCAGGGAAGGCCTCGGGAGCAGAGATTGGCCTGGAAGCCGTTGTGGGCTCGGAACCTTGGATTTCCTTGGATCCGGGCGTTGCTGTGCTCGCACGATCTGAGCCGAGGCCAGGGCTGGCCCCCGAACCCGAGGAGTTCTGAAGGCCACTAGCGGGCGCGCCGGCACCGAGGTCACCGAGTCCTGGACCCAGCAGGATCACATCAAGACGGTCGAGATCCAGCTCCGCCATTCGAGCCAGGTCCAGGTCACCTGCCGCGTTGGATCCCAGCTCAGCTGCCACGACCACCTCGGGATGCACCGTCCAGAGATTGGCCACCAGCTCCCGGGGCAGGGCCGCCCGCAGGCTGCCGCACCCCGAAGCGCTCGCCCCGGCCAGGGCCAGGTGGGCGGCGCCGCGGAAGCGGCGGCTGCCGGCCACCACCAGCAGGCGACCGCGGGCGTATTTTGCAGCGGCGGGATCGGGGCGCGGCCAGGGGGCCGTTGGTCCATCAAGTCCGGCCAGTGCCAGTGGGGTCGAGGCAGGCAGGCTGGCCAGCAGGGACTGGGGCAGGCCCAGATCAATGCGCTCCAGCTGACCCACCCGTGCCAGGGCCGTGTCCTGGATAAAACCCCGCTTGATCAGGCCGATGCTCCAGGTGAGCGCCGCGGTGGCGCCACCTTGACCCAACAGGCGACCGGTGTCGGCGCAGAGGCCCGTGGGGCCATCGACCGCGACCAGCGCCTGGGGCCGGTCGGACTGCCGTTCTGCCAACAGGGTTTCGAGCTGTTCTCCAGGCGAGCGGCTCTGGCCGATGCCGAACAGGGCATCAATCCAGAGACTCGGATCGCCAGGCTCAGGCCTGGACTCCAGCTGGGGGATTCCCAGCCAGAGCGCATGGCGTCGATGGTCTTCGGTCAAGGGCTTGAGGCGCTCAAACGGACACCAGATCCGCACCGCGACCCCGGCCAGGTGCAACTCCCGGGCGATCACCAGGCCGTCTCCGCCGTTGTGGCCGGGACCCACCAGCACCAGAACCGCCTGGCCGGGGGCAAGCGCAGCAGCGGCGCTCTTCTCCCCCACCAGCAAACGACGACTCACCGCCAGCGCCGCTTTCTCCATCAGCGCCGCCACCGGCAAGCCACTGGCGAACAACCGCTCTTCCAGGGCCGCCATCTGGGCCGCCGTCACCAGCAGGTGATCGGCATCGGCGGCGGGCCAGGCGGGGGAGGGGGGCACGACGGAGCGGCAGGGCAACTTCCATGATGGAGAGAACTGAACAGGACATCCAGGGATGTCCGTGAGCGTGCCGGTCCCTCCATCCCCACAGCAGCGCGAGCTGGATTCCGCTCTCCCTCAGCCCCGGGATCGGCACCCCAGGCCCCCAGGCACCGACTCTGGGGCAGCGACGGCCCTGAAGGCTCCTCTGCAGGCAGCGGGTTCGGCCACCCTCGCCGGAGCCGCAGCCCTTGAGCGCCTGCGCGACTGGCCCGGAGACCATCGGGTGGCGGTGGGGCTCTCAGGTGGGGTCGATAGCTCCCTGACGGCAGCGCTGCTGGTGGCCGCCGGCTGGCAGGTGGAGGGGCTCACTCTGTGGCTGATGAGCGGCAAGGGGGCCTGTTGCGCCGAGGGTCTGGTGGATGCGGCCGGCATCTGTGAGCAACTGGGAGTGCCCCATCACGTGGTGGACAGCCGCGAGCGCTTCCAGGCCGAGATCGTCAATTTCCTCGTGGAGGGTTACGGCGCCGGGGTCACGCCCCTGCCCTGTTCCCGCTGCAACCGGGAGGTGAAGTTCGGCCCGATGCTCGCCTGGGCCGAGGCGGAGCGCGGCATCGGCCGCATCGCCACCGGCCACTACGCCCGGGTACGCCACGCTGAAGCCGGCGAGTCCCTGCCGGTACCCGGTGACGCCCGCGGCCGCCACCAGCTGCTGCGGGGGCTGGATACCCAGAAGGATCAAAGCTATTTCCTCTACGACCTGCCCCAGGAGATCCTGGGGCGGCTGGTGTTTCCGTTAGGCGAACTCACCAAGTCCGACACCCGGGCTGAGGCTGGGAGGCTGGGGCTGCGCACCGCCGAAAAACCGGAAAGCCAGGATCTCTGCCTGGCCGATCACCACGGCTCGATGAAAGCCTTTCTCGATGCCTATCTGCCGCCGCGGCCAGGGCAGATTGTCCTCGGAGATGGCACCGTGGTGGGCCAACACGACGGACTGGAGCATTTCACGATCGGCCAGCGCAAGGGTCTGGGTGTGGCCTGGAGTGAGCCCCTGCATGTGGTGCGCCTGGATGGCGCCCTGAATCGGGTGGTGGTGGCGCCGCGGGCCCAGGCGGCCCGCCAGGGCTGTGAGGTCGGGGCGGTGAATTGGCTCTCGATGGCAGCGCCCCAGGCGCCGATCACCGTGATGGCCCAAGTGCGTTATCGCAGCGAACCCGAACCAGCTCTGCTGACGCCCCTGCCCGCCAGCGAAGCCGATCAAGCCGCCGGGCGCCCGCATCGCTGCCGCCTGGACTTCAAGCAGCCCCAGTTCTCGATCACCCCAGGACAGGCGGCTGTTTTCTATGCCGGCGAGGTGCTGCTGGGGGGAGGCTTGATTGGCCGAATATGCCCGGAATTGCCCAAGAGTATGTCGCAATGACCGAAGACAAGTGCCGAGACACAGCGAGCATTGTGCATCCTGATCCGCCGCCCAACATCAACTGCTTTGCAACACTCTTCACCGGCCACATTGCATATTGAATCAAGAGGAAACAGGCCCTCTAGGAGACACAGCTCACCAATACAGCTCACCAATACGGCTCACCAATAAGGATCAGCCGGCATCTCAACGTGCAGCTGGCCGCTCTTGCAGCCAGGCACTGTGGCGATGCAGGCCCGCACCACCTGGCCATTCACCTCGATTTCGCAGGCGCCGCAGCTGCCACCGAGGCAACCTGTCGGAATGGTGATGCCGGCTGCGCGAGCGGCGATCAGCCAGTCGCAGCCAGGGTGAGTCTCGCTGAGATGCCCATCCGGCCATCGGATCACAACCGGGGTCTTGGACACGCAGGAACTCCGCTGGCGTAGGGCTGATCTCGATGGTGGGCGCAACCGAGGCAGCGCTGGCGGGCCTCGACGCCTCAGGCGAGCAGCGGCCCCAGATCCACATGCTCCTCGAACGCATCGGCCAGCCGATCCAGCAGGTCATCCCGCTGGCGGGCATGGTGCGGCTGATTCTCACTCAGCAGCGGCAGGTTGTGGCGCTGGCGCAGCTGGTTCAGCCAGCGGCGGCGCCAGGGCCCGTTTTCGAACACGCCGTGCAGATAGGTGCCGGCCACCAGGCCGCCCTGCTCGCCGGAATGCTTCCACCAGCCCAGCCCCTCCTGGCGGCTCAGAGGGTTGACCTGATCCTGACCCTGGTTAAGAGCGTGACTGGAAGCTTCGTCGACCAGGTGGCTCTCACCCTGATGCAGTTCAAAGCCTTCGATCTCCAATGCCCCACCATCGGGCCACAGCGCCTGAACGCGGCATTGGCGCAGGGTCTTGCTGGCGGCGTAGCGGGTTTCCAGGGGCAGCAGACCCAGACCTCGGCTGTGCTGATCCGCGTCAGTTGGCAGGGCTGGAGCCTGCTCTGGCGCCCTAAGGGAGTCGTCTTCGGCCAGCAGGCCTCCTTCGAGTCCCTCGGGATCCCGCAGTCGCACACCCAGCATCTGCAAGCCGCCGCAGAGGCCGAACACATGGCCGCCCGCCGCCACATAACTCCGCAGGTCGTCATCCAGTCCTTCGGCCTGCAGGGCGGCCAGATCGCGCCGGGTCTGCTTGCTGCCGGGCAGGATCACGGCATCGGGCCGGCCCAGGGGCTCGCCTGGCCTCAGCCAGCGCAACTGCACCGATGGCTCGGCTTCGAGCGGATCGAGATCGGAAAAGTTGCTCATGGATGGCAGGCGCAGCACGGCGATCGTCAGCTCGGCCCCCGGCTTGCGGCCCCGGCGCTCCAGCAGATCGAGGGAATCCTCAGGCGGAAACAGCTCCTCCAGCCAGGGCATCACCCCCAGCACCGGCACACCGGTGTGGTGTTCCAGCCAGCGGCGCCCGTCATCGAACAATTGCCGGCGGCCGCGGAAGCGGTTGATCAGGATGCCGCGGATCAGCGGACGCTCCACCGGGCGCAGCAGGGCCAGTGTGCCCACCACCTGCGCGAAGACCCCGCCGCGCTCGATGTCCGCCACCAGCAGGCAGCGGGCGCGAAGATACTGGGCCAGGCGCAGATTGGTGAGATCGCGCGGCTGCAGATTCACCTCCACCGGACTGCCCGCTCCCTCCAGCACCAGCCTCCCCGCCGGATAGGGGCCCTGCAGCTCGGCCAGGCCGGAGCGGATCGCCGCCCAGCCGGGCCGGAACCAGTCGCGGTAGTAGTGCTCGGCGCGGACCGTGCCCACCGAGCGACCCAGATGAATCACCTCACTGGTGCTGTCGCCGCGGGGCTTGAGCAGCACTGGATTCATCGCCACCTGGGGCTCCAGTCCCGCCGCCCAGGCCTGCAACGCCTGGGAGTAGGCCATCTCACCGCCGGCCTGATCCACCCAGGCATTGAGGCTCATGTTCTGCCCCTTGAAGGGCAGCGGTGTTTCGCCGCGGCGCTTCAGCACCCTGCAGAGGGCGGCGGTCATCAGCGATTTGCCGGCGCCGCTGCTGGTGCCCAGCACCATCAGGGGAGTGGGACTACCGGGCCGTGGCCGGCTCACAGACGCGGCCGGTGGCGCAGGAGATTCTCCCGAATCCGCTGGCGCAGGCCAGCCCTGGGAATCTCGCCGGGCCAGCGGCTGATCACAGCCCTGCCCAGGGGAGTGAGCCGCACCCGTTCGGTGAGCCCCTGGCCATCCACTTCGCGCCGCAGCACCCCGAGCCGGATCAGCCAGATGAAGTGGGCTTCGGCCCGCTCAATGCCAAAGGGGGCAAACAGCAGCGTTGGCCAGTCGGCTCGTGCAGCCAGCTCGCCACTGCTGATCGCCCCCTGGCTGAGCTGCTCATAGAAGGCACGGCGGAACGGCAGACAGGTGAGAGAGCGGGCCGCCCGATCACGGGCCCAGCGATCGTGGGCATCCAGGGAGGCCCTGGAACCACTCTGATCAGTCGCGGCCACAGGAAAAGCGATCAGTTGAACAGGCTGTTGAGCAGCCCCTCAAGCGTGTTGACGGGGGGAGCTGCTTCGGCCCCACTGCGGCCGTAGCCATCGCCGGGATTCTGGCCCCTGGGGTTGCCCCAGCCACCGGTGTTACCCCAGCCGCCTGTGTTGCCACTGCCGCTGTTGAAGCCACTGCCATGGCCACGGCTGGCATCAAGCTGCAGATCGGACCAGCGGAACACCATGCCGTTGCCCCGGTTGCCGTACATCACCGGCCAGGTACCCGTGGCATCGCGCAGCACCAGGCGGCCATTGCCCTGGCTGTAGAAGCTGTAGCGGCGGCCATCCCGGGTTTCCACCACATAGGTGCTGCCGCCGAAATCCTGGCGGCGGCTCAGGCGGCAACCACCGCTGAACAGGTTGCGCCCCCGCTGCAGCAGCTGACAAGTGCTCTCGCCGGGGAGATTGCCACCACCACCACCACCGCTGTTGCCGAACAGCTGCTTGGTGAGGCGATTGCTGACATTGCGCCGCTGCCAGCCGTCATCCCAGCAGGTGCGCCGATTGATGCTGCAGACCTCACCACCGCTGAACTGGAAATCCTGAGCAGGGGGCCGGCCGGAGATCTGACGCAACAAATCCCGCTCAGCCTTTTCGCCGTAGCTGCGGCGCGTCTGATTCACTGATGGCCCTTGGCTGTCGTAGCAGATGCGCTGGCTGTTATCGCAGACCACGCCGGGGCGGGGCAGATCCAGGGCCAGGCCGGCGCTCTGCAGGGAGACGGCTCCAAGGGTCCCCAGCAGCAGGGGCAGCGGGCGGATCTGGCGGCGTGGGCCCATGGTGCTGGAGCAGGTCACTGGTGATGAAGGTAGCCAAGCCATGGGATGGTGGCGCCAGCCTCTGTCGCCCCATGTTGCTGCTGGCTTCGGCTTCGCCGGCCCGTCGTCGCCTGCTTGAGCAGGCGGCCATCCCCCATTGCGTCATGGTGAGCGGTGTGGATGAGGAAGCCATCCACGATCCTGAGCCCAGGCGGCTGGTTGTTCTGCTGGCCCAGGCCAAGGCCGAAGCGCTGGCAGGTTGCAGCGATCACGGCTGTGCGGCGGTGCTGGGCTGCGATTCGCTGCTGGTGTTTGAAGGCCAGGTTTATGGCAAACCGGCCGACGCCGGGGAAGCCCGGGAACGCTGGCACTGCATGGCGGGTCGCTGGGCGGAATTGCACACCGGCCATTGCCTGGTCGCCGCCGGTGGTCTGCATCTGCTGGAAACCGTCACCACCCGCGTCCAGTTCGCCGCCGTCGATGAGGTCACGATTGCGGCCTATGTCGCCAGCGGTGAACCGCTGGCTTGCGCTGGGGGTTTTGCCCTTGAGGGGAGGGGAGGCCTGCTGGTGGAACGGATCGAAGGCTGCTACAGCAATGTGATCGGCCTCAGCCTGCCGCTGCTGCGCCGCTGGCTGGCGGCTCTGCCCGAAACCGCCTGAGCAGCAGAGGAGCGTCTGGATCTGGTTGTTGTGTCCTGGTCTGCAGCGGCTTCTGAATGTGTTGAGCCAGCCCATCCCGCCTCAGCGGCCAAGGCCGTCACTGCTCCGCAGGCAAGCCAGCAAAAAGCCCCCGCATCGGCGGGGGCAGAGGATGGATCCTGACTGGATCCGAACAACTGGCGATCAGTCGAGATCCGGCATGGCCAGGGTGGGCTCGGCCTGACGGTCGATGCCCTTCTCGAAACCAGCGGCAGCGGCGCGAGCGCGACCTGCATGCCAGAGGTGACCGACCAGGAAGAAGAAGGCCAGCACGAATTGCACTGAAGCCAACCACTGGCGGATGTTGACGAAGTTCACCGAGTTGGGCTCGGTGATGATGCCGCCAACCGAATTCAGGGAGGCGTTGGGAGCGTGGGTCATGTACTCGGCCGCACGACGCACCTGCCAGGGCTGGATGTCGTTCTGCAGCTTGTCGAGAGACAGACCATTGGGGCCGCGCAGGGGCTCCAGCCAGGGACCACGGAAGTCCCAGAAGCGCATGGTTTCACCACCGAAGATGATCTCGCCCGTGGGGGAGCGCATCAGGTACTTACCCAGACCGGTGGGGCCCATGGCCGAACCGATGTTGGCGCCGAGGCGCTGGTCACGCACCAGGAAGGTGAAGCTCTGGGCCTGGGAGGATTCGGCGTTGGTGGGGCCGTAGAACTCCGAGGGATAGGCGGTGTTGTTGAACCAGATGTAGGCCGAGGCGATGAAGCTCATGAAGCTCAGGGCGCCAAGGCTGTAGCTCAGATAGGCCTCACCGTTCCAGATGAAGGCACGACGCACCCAGCCAAAGGGCTTGGTGATCACGTGCCAGATGCCACCGAAGATGCAGATCAGACCGATCCAGATGTGGCCGCCGATGATGTCTTCCATCGAGTCGACGCCGATGATCCAACCTTCACCACCAAAAGGGGCACGGGTCAGATAACCGAAAATGACGCCAGGGCTGAGGGTGGGGTTGGTGATCAGTCGCACGTCACCGCCACCGGGGGCCCAGGTGTCATAGACACCACCGAAGAACATGGCCTTGAACACCAGCAGCAGGGCACCAACTCCGAGAAGGATGAGGTGGTAACCGATGATGTTGGTCATCTGGTTCTTATCGCGCCAGTCCTGAGAGAAGAAGGAAGAGTAGTTCTCCAGAATCTCCGGACCGCGGATGGCGTGATAAAGACCACCGAGGCCAAGAACGGCCGAGCTGATCAGGTGCAACACGCCGACCACAAAGAACGGATAGAGGTCGGTGACCTCGCCGCCGGGGCCAACGCCGTAGCCAAGGGTGGCGACGTGGGGGAACAGGATCAGCCCCTGTTCATACATGGGCTTGTCGAAGGTGAAATGGCTCACCTCGAACAACATCATCGCGCCGGCCCAGAAGACCATCAGGCCGGCATGGGCCACATGGGCACCGAGCAGGCGGCCGGAAAGGTTGATCAGGCGAGCATTACCGGCCCACCAGGCATAGCCGGTGGAGTCGAGGTCCTTGCCCCCAACCGAAATGAGACCGGAATTAAAGGGCGTTTCCACGGGGCAGAACCTCTTCAGGGAAGACGAAATTTTCGTGCGGCTGGTCCGCAGGGGCCATCCAGGCGCGCAGACCCTCATTCAGCAGAATGTTCTTGGTGTAGAACGTCTCGAACTCAGGATCTTCAGCGGCCCGGATTTCCTGGGACACGAAGTCAT